>Ga0325404_1004256_pt1 | contig 15251 bp, 14 predicted proteins | sample PopdelMetagenome_18_FD_205664 | JGI IMG/M metagenome (GOLD analysis project Ga0325404, IMG submission 205664) | Populus deltoides microbial communities from Bellville, Georgia, United States - Xylem-Control-R1 | ecosystem: Host-associated > Plants > Phyllosphere > Stem > Wood/Secondary xylem... | reverse complement strand
ACATTTCGTTTCTGAATAGAACCCAGATGGCTTCTTTGGCCCTTAGAAACCCTAATTCGAAGCGACTTTTACCATTCTCCTCACAATTCTACTGCTGCTGCCGAGGATCGCCATCCTCCCTTACCGAATCTCTTCTCTCGTCAAATGACAGAACCTCTTCTTCTCCATGGTGGAGATCCATGGCCACCTTCACCAGAACGTAAGTTTACTTTATTTTCTCCCTCCTTTTATTATTTTATAGAATTGTTTCGGTTTTCTTCCGAAGATTCTCTCTTTTTTTAGACAAAAGATTCGAGGGAGAAAAACAAAATTCGTGATATTGTTTTCTTTCATTGGTTTTTTAGCCTTGTTTTAAGTTATCTGGGTGAAAAGAGAAAGCGAACATTGATGAATTTTTGTGCTAACCCATCAGGAAATAGAGGGGGGAAATGATGATGAAGGAATGGGGTAGCTGGTGAAAGAATGAAGAAAAGGAGTGACTTGAATAGATTGTTGATTGTATAATTTGTTGTTTTTTTGTGCTGACAGTAAACCTCATGTGAATGTGGGAACAATTGGACATGTTGATCATGGCAAGACTACCTTGACCGCTGCTATTACAAAGGTTTGGTTTGCTCATGCATTTTCCTGGTTCTGAAAGTTTGGAACATTCGATTGGGTAGGACCTTAAGTGTTTGTTTGTGTTTAGGTGCTAGCAGAAGAAGGGAAAGCCAAAGCCATTGCTTTTGATGAAATTGACAAGGCCCCCGAAGAGAAAAAGAGAGGAATTACGATTGCAACGGTTGGAATGACCTGCCCTCCCCTCCCCTCCCCTCCCCTCCCCTTACCTCACCTTATTTTCTGCATGCATTTCATATACTAAATTCATTTTTTTATAACACTTTACTTGGTGCTACATTTATCATTTTGGATATGCCAAGTATGGATTATTATTTTTGTGGTCTTGCCTTTTCCTTTTAATATATATATGTGGTTTTTATTCTTATCTTTTAATATGATGTTGCAGGCCCACGTGGAGTATGAAACTGCTAAGCGTCACTATGCCCATGTGGACTGCCCTGGACATGCAGATTATGTTAAAGTAAGTCATGAATTTAGTTTATTATTGAATGAAAAATAAAGATACATTTCAATTTTTGGATTCTTTGGCTGCATAATATGCTAGGCTCAATTTGCATTGTCGCAATTATTGTATGTAAAGAATTAAAGATGTGGGAGGTTCTAGAAATATGTAGCAAGACTGATGAATGCATGACAAGGATAATTTCATGTTCTTTTCAGGCACCTTGCATCCATGAATAATGCTTTGACTATTATTTAATGGACCTACGTAAACTGCTGGCAGTTGTACATTAGAAATACTGGTGAAGAAAGTGTTGGTCATGTTATGAAATTTGGATTGAGAAGTTATTTCGGATGTGACAATCTCTGAATTTTTTCGGAAAAATCCGAGATTTTTGAGCAATTCCTCAGAATTTGCTGGTTAAGTAATCTAATTCTCTTAAACTGTATTATGGATGCTTTACCTGGTGATGAATCTAATTATTTGCAGAATATGATTACTGGAGCTGCTCAAATGGATGGCGGAATTCTGGTTGTATCTGCTGCTGATGGGCCCATGCCACAAACAAAGGAACATATTTTGCTTGCTCGCCAGGTGGGCATCTTCTGTTAGAATCTAAAGCATATTTAGTTTTCCATTTTACATGTTTTTGATGATCCAACCTTGAACTCACTTTTCCGAATGCTTTGGCTAGGTTGGTGTACCATCACTTGTGTGCTTTCTGAATAAAGTTGATGTTGTATCAGATCCAGAGTTAATAGAGCTTGTGGAAATGGAAGTCCGAGGTATTGTCCTTTGTAGATGATGTTTATGGAAAGTTATTCTTGCTTTTGTTTGATTTTCTTTTTATCTTTTTGCCACAAGCTCGTCACTAACATTTTTTTTTTACAGAACTACTTAGTTTCTACAAGTTTCCTGGAGATGAAATCCCTATTGTTCGAGGATCGGCATTGTCTGCATTACAGGGTACAAATGAGGAAATAGGCAAGAAAGCCATTTTAAAGTTGATGGATGCTGTGGATGAATACATTCCTGACCCTGTGCGTCAACTTGAAAAGCCTTTCTTGATGCCAATAGAAGATGTTTTCTCAATTCAGGTAAAATAGGCAGATAATGCATATTGTGTCGAGATTATTTGTTCTCAAGAATTAACTGCATGACTACAGCACCTTTTAGTGTTTTCTTCATTGTTTTGGGATTTCATTTCCTTAGTTTGTTTGGGAAACTCTTTCCTAATCTGAAATAGGCTGGTGAGCAAATAGGTAACCCAATTGATAGTGCTGTAAATTCCCTTCTTTTCTTCATACAAAACTCTCACCATGGCTTTATATTTAAGATGTTTTGACTTGGAATGTCCTTTCTTCATCATGTCATGTCATATTTGCAGTAAACTGGGCATGAAAAAAGATGTGCTCTCTGGAATGCTGCTCCTTTAATTTGAATGTTTACATTTATTGAAGGGACGTGGAACGGTTGCGACTGGACGTGTTGAACAAGGGACCATCAAAGTTGGTGAAGAAGTTGAAATTTTGGGACTATCAAAAGTAAAAGTTCATCTAACCTTCTTTTTTTTTATTGCTTGTCAAGCATCCTCATTTACTTCTATCCATAAATTTATTGGGCTGTGATTTACTGTAAGACTCCTTTGAATATTAACCAACAAGTCTGGAGGCTGTTGTGCTTAAGTTTAGTCTGGCTGTGAAATTTGAATGAGAGTGCGCTGCATATTATTGTGCTCCTTATACTGAGACTTTTATTTGCAGGAAGGTCCTAAGAGAACTACAGTGACTGGTGTTGAGATGTTCAAGAAATTGTTGGATCAAGGACAGGTAAGTCAACAGCCTGAGCACTATTTACTATTTAGGCCTCAGATTCTTCTTTACAGCGGTGATTAAATGACTGGTATGTTTATCTTATTAGTCTGGAGACAATGTGGGTCTGCTCCTTCGTGGTTTGAAACGAGAAGATGTGCAACGTGGGCAGGTAAGTGGCAAGCAAGGTTAATGAGAGAATGGAAACAATGTTTTTATTTTTATTTTTATTTTTATTTTTTATTCTAGATTTAATTTCATCAAATTTATAAATTCATTCTAGATTCATTTTTATCAAATTTATAAAGTGCACAAATTCTTATTACTTGGATCTGTGTAATTTTGAAACAAAAATATTTGATCCTTGTGGTAGATACTATGTAAAATTGGTATCTCATTTAATATCCACTTCAGTTGGCATCATTATGGTCATTATTGATCAATGGATTATTTGCATGAAAGAATCTTATTAAAAATATGATGTATATTGATGTTTGAATCAATATAGGCTTGCGTTTATCATCTTGTTTCCACTCATTATGTAGGTTATTGCCAAGCCTGGAACTGTGAAAACTTACAAGAGATTTGAGGCAGAAATATACTCCCTCACGAAGGATGAAGGAGGGCGCCATACTGCGTTTTTCTCCAACTACAGACCTCAGTTTTACTTGCGAACTGCAGATATCACTGGAAAAGTAGAGTTGCCAGAAAATGTTAAGATGGTCATGCCCGGGGACAACGTGACTGCAATCTTTGAGCTAATCTTACCAGTTCCTCTTGAAAAAGGTGTGTTCAACTAGAACCCTCATTCTGATTTTCTGGTTCAAGTTACCTATTGATCTTTTCCTTGGATGCAATAACCTGCTCCTGCCATGCAACTTTAAAAGGCATTTTCCTTTTGATTGTTATTATCTTTTGTGTTAAATTCTTGGGCACATCAAATCTGAAATTGACAATGGACATATTACAATCAGACCTACTGTTGCATGGTTGAATGAAGAAACTTGTTGTGTCTTAAGTCTGAAAGAAAGTCGTGGTTTGTCCATGCACTGATTTTATTTCCGTTTTTCAAATGACTTGTGTACTTGAAAGTGCTTGTGCCAAATTCTGCACACGATAAATGTGCTGTTATTGTTGTTGACCAGGGGCTGTAGCCTTGTTACTGTGCATTGAATACATTGCATGTTCTTGATATGGCAGGACAAAGGTTTGCCTTGAGGGAAGGAGGTAGAACAGTTGGAGCAGGGGTAGTCTCAAAAGTGCTTCAGTGAGTGGTGGTGACGGTGGATCCTAAAGGGGCAGGTTAGAAGGCCAGATTGTTATTTGATATATATATAAAAAAGAGCCTTGTGGTTGGTTATTGGACTTGCATCGATGCAATGTTTTTCTAGGTGCTGCTAAAAAGATACAGTCGGTGGATTGTTGTCTGTAATTCCACATCAGTCGCGGACGATTAATCGACATGTTTTGACCATTTTGTTTTGTTTCTTTTCTTTTTTATTTTTCAATAATATCCCTGTCAAAATAGTAATGATTCTAGACTAATACCCCATGATTGACCTTTCTTTGAAAAAACTTATTTTTTTTGGGTGAATAGGGCTGGCTGAGACTGTAAAAGTTTGTTTCAGGAATTGGTTGAATAATGTAGTGATAATCAGTGTAAATTACCGGAGTCCATTCTAATTTCTACTCTTTGACACTTGAGAGTGTAAAAAGTCCAGAGCTCAAGATTTGTGCCCGTAACTAGAATGTGGCCAAGAACAATCTCACAGTATCATGGAGTGATTCCCACCTCTTGTAAAATTCAGATATTCATGATGAAGCATCGGAAATTGTATTTACGGCTATAGATCCTAAAGCAAGCAGCTGAATCAGGCGAATTAAAAGAATGCAATGAGGTTTTCATTCCTAAATCCTAGCATAGCTGTGGTGAACATAAATTTGTACGTCTCCACTTTCTACCTTAGAGACGAACCTCCATGCCTTCTAAACAACTGCGAAGTTGGAAAAGAAAAATTCACAAAGCACCCGATTTAATATTAGTCAATCCCGGCTGTTCGTGAATATACCATGCAGTCAGTCAATTAATTATAATTTATATAAAATATATTTATTATTAATAAAAGTTTTTTCTTATTTTTAATATCTATTTATATTTAATTAATAAATCTAAAATTTAATTAATAAATTTAAAATAAAAATAAAATTTATGAGACAAAAATATTTTGTAAATGAAATTATAAAGTTGTTATAATTATGAGATTTCTATTACATCAAAGTATTGTTTCTAAATGTTTCCAGTCAAAGTTCTATTATGATTGAACATTAATTATAGTTGTTGATACCGGTGCATATTATATTCTTTCTTCTCATAAATTGAGATATGAAAGATGCTTGAAATTAATATACAGGTGCTTATCAGATGACATTTGCAATGAACCGACCCACAAGAAAATTATATATAGAGAGATTATATATGTCTATGAAAAGGATCTCGTACTAAGAACATGTTTGCACCGTGTTCCCAAAAATTTAATTTTTTTTTACTAAAATTTAATATGGTTTGTACGTTTTGAATTGTTTTGATGTGCTGATGTTAAAAATAATTTTTAAAAAATAAAAAAAATCATTGGCATGTATTTCGATACAAAAAGTTATTTGAAAAGCAACCTCTACTACACTACCAAACACCCTCTAATTGTGTAAATAATCCTTAGATTTGAGATCACTAAGTTATCTTATATAATGAGTGTTATGATTTGATCTTAACAACACATTGTCCTAATCAAGAGTAAAAATGGATAAATATTGAATATAACATAAAACTATATAAAGGTATTTGAGTAATCAAGAGAGAATTCATTACCTTATATGAATTAGAAAAAATATTTCATTTATTCTTAAATAATATTGGTTGTGAAATCATTTACTAATATTGAATGAATTTTGAAAAGAATTTCAAAATCTAATTCAAATAATCAATAACTATAATGTTAAGAATTAACATGGTTTAACAAAGCATATAGACTTAATGTTATAATTACTAAAATGTTAAGTTAAACTCCTTATGACTTTCATAACATTTAGAAGTTTATAACATGTTGCTGGACATTGTACTTAATATTCAAATAAAAATCAATCAATTATTGAATTGATAATAAATTAAATTATTTAATTTATTTAATCTTATTTTATTTAGGATTATGACTTATATTTGAATCAACTTATTAGAAACCTAATAGGTCACACATATAAGAATCATTAGTTAAAAGTTAAAATAAAATGATTAATCAAGTGTCATTTAATTATAAATAAATTTTAGAAATTAAAAACTAGAATGTAATTAATACATGAAATTACAATTCTAAATCTAGAAAAATCAAATAAAAACTTGATTAAATAAATTTCTAAATTTTTCATAAAATAATACATATGATATTATTTAAGAGGCAAATTAATATTTTATCATTTAAAGAATTTTTAAATTTTTTTATAAATAAAATGTTATACCTATTATTACATAAGAGAAAAATAATGAAAGTCCAATATGTAAACACTATAATACAAATAAAAAAAAAACTAACTCTAAAATATAATAGTTTTTATTTTAAAATTATTTATAAGATTTTTTACTAATAGTTTATATAAACTACCATTAATAACCGGGTATTTAAATAATTTACAATTTATCGCAACCTAATTTTAATGCAAAAATGCAAAAAAAAATAAATTAATTTTTAGATAATCTTTATATAAACTCTAAATTTGTTTAATGAAGTTATTAAAATTCCTAAAAAAATTTAAAATTACTATTTACACTTGTTTATATATTTTGCACTACGTTTATGAATTTCAAAACACCTAAATTCAGCTACTTAAGTCCACGTTCCAGGGGATCCTCTTTACCCAACACTTGCACTGAACTTAATATCTAACATAACAACGTTAAATAGGACCTCCTTAATTCTATTAACAAATTTCTACGGTGGCTTTTTTAGGCTTTCTGATACAGACTTACACTTCACTTCTCATTCATTTACAAAATCGATCACAGAATCTACTAGAAGAGCGATCTATATTATGAGCTCCGTTCATGGAAGACCCATCCCTGTATTTATTGCTCAAGCTGAAATGCAACAGCAGACTGACGTGCAATGGCAATAAACCTGCGCCCATTTAATCATCACTTGCTACAGAATTTGCTGTTACACTCTCTACCCATCATATTATCCAAACCATTAGGCATTTCCATGGCAGCATGTTTCACAACTTCACCACTTGATGCTCATACAAGCCTCAGCACTACTACTGCCATCACTGTTACAGCTCTGAAGTATATGTCATGAAAACTTTTATCCACAATCCTAATTATTTCCTTATCCTTCAGACCCACCTTGCTTGCATGCTTGCTAATGTAAACAACCGTGTCCTTCAATTTATTCACTGCCCAAGAGAGCCAGACCAGCCCGAAACCGATGCCTGTGCAGAAAAGTTTACATGCACTGAAGGGTACTCTCCTGCAAGCTACCTTGCAGATGACAGATAAAAGAAGAGCAAGGCCTGTCCCAGCAATGCCAACAGAGAGCTGGTTCAGAAGCAAAGGAAGTTCAGGGCCAGATTTCTTCAGAGACAAAACTGCTGTTTTCTCATGTCGCCTGTCCATCATCAAAGATAGAAGGCTCTCACATGCATTGAAGTAGTTCCTTTTGTAGAGATCACTCTCTCTACCTCCCTTTCTAGTATTCTTCCTTTTTCGGGATGGCTTGATTTTCACAGGACTGTAGAAATAAATAATACTGTATTAAATGAGAACAAAATGTAAACAAGTAAAGTAGGCATCTAGAACACCACATTTACAGAAGACGATGCATGTAATGCATATGCACAAGTAAATAACAGTACTGTTGTAACCTTGTAGTAGGAAGTCCATGTTATGAAAACGGAACACTTTATCAAGGACTTGTGTAACTCTGTAATCATCTTAGTGATAAATGCTCATCTTGAAACATTATTGAATTTTCAATCTATCAAAATGCAAAAGAGTATTGCGAACATTGCATATCCAAAGAATCTAGCCTCACTTCACCCACCTAAAACCCTCCCAAAAGCACTCCTAATCCATGCCTAAATATTTCAAACCCTCAAATGCAAGACAAATCGTAGATAGAAAGCAATATAATTCGAGATAACAAAAATCAGGACAAAGTCTCTCATTATGGGCAACTTCATGTTGAATTGTCATAAAAGATTTGGCAAAAAGAAAATGACAAATGAAGTGCTTTTGCAATGGATAGATTCATACCTCTTCAAAGCAGCAGCCGTCACATCTCTGACCTTGAAAGAACACCCCATAACGTTAGCATCTACTTTACTTGTATCAAGCCTGGTCAATCAAATGATTCCAGAGAGAAGTATTATAGCTATAGCTTGATGATATTTAGAAGTGAATATAAAACAGCTATAAAATTGCATGAAAAAAAATTTAGCAACGGTGAATCTTGTTGCAAAAATTGAGTTTCTGTGTCAATTTCAGCAGCTTTAAACAGAAAAAGTCCACTACAGAAGTGTCACATGACATTTTTTACCTAAAAACTTAACTAGAATAAAGAAGGGAAACTAGAAAACAATGGTCAAGAATAAGATTTGTATTACAATTGCCTAATCCAACTTCCTGAAAATGAAGGAATGACAAAATATCGAAGATCTGGGATAAAATAGAACAAAAAGGCCAGGAGTTACACAAGATAAACCCAGCAAACCATGAAGGAATTTGGCATATGGTGTGAAGAAAAATCAATGTTAAACAGCAATATTATGGCTAAAATTTGAAGGATATTAAAATTGGAACAAGAGACAAAGGTTTAGGGCGTGTAGAGAAATATCTAAAGCATAAATTGATTGATACAAAGGTAAAACATGTTCTGTAGAATAACCTAAGCGGCCTATTTAAATTAGTTCCAGGCCAAAATCCTTATCCTTAGGGGCAATTATCTAATTCTTCCAAAAGCTCCTGCATAAGGTTTCTTCTTAGAACTTGCTCATCTTCAAGAGACTCGATGAGTGAATTTAGAACTAACTCTTACAATTTCATCTTCTTACAATAAAAAATACACTTGGAGAAGAGGTTTGATGAGAGGGAAGTGTGAAAAACAATGTGGAAATGGCAAAAGATTAAGCCCTAGGCTTGGATTGTTTTTTATGGCATTTATCAGTGGATGTTGGGAAGTTATTATGGATAAATGGATGGACGTGTTTAGTGAGTTTCAATGTAATTAAGCGGTGAAGAGAATTATGACGCCTATAGTTAAATTGATACATATTAAGTATATGCAAATCAGAGTAAAGGATTTCATGTCTATTAGTTTGGTGACAAGTGTGTCGGTACTATGCATTGGCCATGGTAGTCTAGTAAACCAGTGGTGCATGGAAAATCTCTTTCGTTCTCAAACTGCCTTATTAGGTAGTCTGGGGTTGTATAAACTTGGATATTTCCCTGCTGGCAAATGAGATGGTAGAAGATGCTGGGAGTAGAGGCAAAATGCTTATTGTGTTTAAATTGGACTTTGAGAAGATGTGCTATTGGATTGATTGAGATGTTCTCAACTATTGTGTAGAGAAGAAATTTGGTATTAAGTGGACATAGTGGATTAAAGTTTGGCCGTGTTTATTGCATTGTCAACGACTTTGAACATGGGATCTTGAGTTCGTACTTTCTGCAACAAGGTTTTGTCATAGTGATCCATTATCTCCATTTTTACTCACAAAGGTGTTAGAATAATCAAGAGGGATGATCAATAAAGAGGTGGTTTAGAAGACATGGATATCAATCCTAGTTGGATTATTGCATTTCACCAATAATGATATCTTTTTTGTTTATAGTAATTGGTAGGGCTTTGGATGTGTTGAGCTTTAGATTTTGGGAAGATGTCTAGGTAAAAAACTAATGGTTTCTAACAAGGATGATAATCCTTATATATATAAGAGAAAGATTACCATTGTGTATGGCAGCCTTTGCAGGAATGAGTTTTTCTTTCTCAATATGCACTTCAAAAGATGTGTCTTTTATTTTGGGCAACCTAGACTCTAGAAGCAACCAGCAAGTTCGCTAATCGAGTCACTATGTCAAGAACATAGATACACAGTCAATTGAGTAGTCCACTTAAAATATTAAAATGAAAGGAGAACAAGGAATGGACTCAAGTTGAACTTGGTGAATTTTTCAATAGCATAACAAGAAAAAAAGCTGCCATATGCTTCTGAGTAAACAGAACCAGGTCTAAATATCCATACCTGCTCAAATGGGGGACGAGCATTGATTGTTTTCTCCACGTGGTTGAGTTTCTAGACAAGTAAAATTCAGCAACTGTAGAGAGGATATCCTTCATCTCCGTCCCACTACCAGGTAGCGATACCCGACCATCTGGAAGAACTATAAGTTTTGAACTGTGGGTCATATCTCCCAGAAAGTCCACCAGAGATTTCAGGGAATCAAATTGGTCACTTGGGTAAATAAGAGGAGAATGTGATTGCTGATGTGCATCAAACATCACTGCTTGTAGCCCAGTCAAATCAGATAGAAAAGATAAATCTAATCCATCTCTTTCTAATTTATTTGACTTGGACATAAGAAACTGCAAGACTTTCTCATGTCTTTTACATTTTTCAACTATCCCTAAGATAAAAAGGACAGAGTCTGGGCGAGCATCTGGAAGCAAAAAAAAAAATGCTACTTAGAATACTTGAGTGTTGTGCAACAATATCATACAGAGTTAAGCTTCACACAGTCCATAAGAAAGGACAACAACAACTCACATGCCATTTTATCCCATTAACTGTCACAGAATTACATCACCTTTCATTGCTTTTGTTGCTTAAGTTTCATATTCCAATAATAATAAAAGTATTAGAAATAGTTAGTTAATAAATATAAGTTCTGATGGTACTATTACTAAAACTACTCAACTAAACTAAGCCTCAATACCAAACTAGTAGGTCTGCTGCATGGATCTACCTTTTTGCTCAGTTCTGACATGAATCTTTTACAAAGGAAAAAACAGGAAAGAAAAATAGCCCAAATACCAAACTATTCAAAGAAAGGAAGACAAGAAAGACACAAAGGACTTGAAAATGATGTTACAATTATCCATCCAGTAAAAGAGCCCAAAATGTTGCAAACCTTGCACATCAATGAGTATAGGCATTTTCACCGTTGAGTCAATCTCGGCAAACTGATTAGACTGGTAGAACCTATTCATGGGTCTCCATGGTTGTTCATGCTGAGGTAATTTCAGCATAAGAGAACTCGATCTTGTTATCTCTTGTCTTGCTCCCCAACTAGGTAAATAGGGCTGAAAATCCTGCATCAACGAAACATTAGCTATCATCTTTTGTTGACAGAAACAACTAATCATGAGACAGAACAAAAACATTGGTTTATCATAGGCAATAGCCCACTTAGAATGTTTTCCTAAGATAATATATCATCTAAATATAATAATTTTAGTCTTTATAGAATCCGGGAAGGATTAGATGGGGGTTGTAGAGGACACTAAGACATCTACACTATTACAAAACTATAACCTCGCCAGAAACACACATGGTAAGTCAATAATCAAAACCTTGAGTAAACTAACAGGTATCATCACTGTATTGATTTCTTAATTTGCACTAAAATTAACAGTAAAAAGAAAAGGATTATTTTAGAGTCACAGACAAACTGAAATAATCATGAAAATGAAAGAAAAGAGGCAATTTGGTACAAGCTAATTTGAGGATTCAATTTGATTATAGATGGCAGATTCTTATGGAACCCCATGGCGGAGGCGAGAGGTTCAGATGTTGAACTCTTCCTCCAGATGGGTCTAGCTCACCTAGTAAAAACTCCTCTGTGGTGTCCTTGTGGTGTGTGTGTGTGTACGAGTTAGTGTGTGTTTTACTTAATTCACCATGCATGTATTACAATCTGCACAACATATTTCTTTTTCTTAATTCAAGAAACGAAAGGACAGCAGTAATCTGATAAAACGAAGCAACAATGCGCATCGCAACAATCATACCTTGATAACCCTTTTCTGATCTTGGTGAACAACAATAGCAAGACCAGGAGGATGCACGTGAGAAGCCATCGAACAAAGCTTAACCATAACTATCGTTTGAGAGTTCACAGCACCATAGACTTCTCCTCACTTTTTTTTTTTTTTTTGTTGAGGAGCACCTCTGCCCACAAATAAATAAAAAGACATCACTAAGATGAAAATACATTTTCGTGGGACTTAATCGGATGGAAAAATTTTCTGGGTCAAGAATCCGTGGTAGAGAGAGACACAACCATAGTTGTCAGTCACAGTCGGCAAGTGGTCTATCCCGGAAAAAAAATTCGGGTTATTAAATTGTGAAGTTAATTTAGGATCACTTAGTCAACCTTATCAATATTTTTTTATTGACGCGATAACGTTTTATATTTTATAAAAAAAATATTCTTTGATGTTGACTCTATCTTAGTATGATTAGTTTTTGATCGCATGAGTCAATTTCTTTAATCAACTATTTTTTCAATTAAAACTAAAACTCGATCCAAATAAAATTTGAAATTATAAATTTCATGTATCAACTTGTAAAGTAAATCCAAAATTAATAAGATAACTTTCATTACTTTATAAGAAATCATTTGTTTAAGTGATGTCATTCACACTAGAAAACATTGAAGCTTTTTATTAAAAGGCAATTGTAATTTTGTTTCACGGTATGATACATAAAAAGATTAAAATATGTGGGTAATATAATTTTTAAATCCAAAACAAAAAAAAATCATTGTTAAAATCTAAGAAAACTATTTGAAATGTTGAAAAAGTATCAGTTGAAGCTAAACTTATAAAATTCTTATTTGGGGTAAAATCTAGAAAGCTGCTATGATTTGTAGCGAGTAGTCAAGATATTGAAGTCGACCCTGGTAAAGTAAAAACAATTCAGACCATGCCAGCTTTTAGAACAAAAAAAAAAAGTAAGAAGGTTCCAGGGTCGTTTAAATTACATTGCTCCGTTTATATCTCAAATGATAGCAACTTATGAGCCAATCTTCTGACTCCTTTGAAAGAAAAATCCTGAGATATGGAACGAGAAATGCCAAGAAAATTTCAATAAAATCAAGCAATATTTGCAAAATTCACCTTTGTTGTGCCTCTCATACTTGGCAGACCATTGATTCTATATTTGACAACAACCAAAAAAGCAATGAGATGTGTACTCGGGCAACTTGATGAGTTTGGTGGAAAATAATCTATTATCTGAGTAAGAAGTTCACAGATTATGAATCCAGATACACAATGGTAGAGAATCTTTGTTGTGCGCTTGTATGGGCTTCAAACGACTTCGACAATACATATTGTATTACACTACATTGCTGATTTTGAAACTGGATCCTCTCAAATATATTTTTGAAAAGCCTTATTTATCAAGCAGAATAGCAAGATAGCAAGTAATGTTGGGTGATTATCACATAGTGCACATGACAAGAAAAGCCGTAAAAGAAAGTGTTATCGCTGATCATTTGGCAGACAATGCAATCGAACATTATGAGACTTTGAATTTTGATTTCCTAGATGAAGATGTGTTGGTAGTAGAAAAGGAAGAATAACCAAATTGGTGGACAATGTATTTTGACGGAGCAGTAAATATATATATGGCAATGGGGCAGAAGCTGTGATAATTTCTCATAACAGAAAGCAATATCCTGTTTTGATTAAGTTGTAATTTGAGTGCACCAATAATATGGTGGAGTATGAAGCTTGCATTGTCCAAACTAGTAAAAGAATTTGATGAGATAAAATTCACTCATATGGAAAGAGACAAAAACTAATTTGTTGATGCTCTAAACATTTTAGCTTTCATGGACAAAATCGATTATGAGAACAAAGTGCAACCTATAAGTATTAAAGTTAGGAATTCTCTGACCCACTACTAATTAGTCGAGGGAGAAGTGGATGGGAATCCAAGATATTATGATATCAAACAATTTACCTCAGTAAGGTGCGTTAGGGGTGCAAATACTTTCTCTAATCATAACCAGTCCCTTACCCTAGAATTTCATATAAAACCAGTCTATTTCGGTCTCCTAATGACTCTGAACCAAACAACTAGGTGACGACTCCTTGATCCTGACATTCTGTCATGCTGCGCGTGCACCTGCAACAAAGTTCTTGATAATTTTTCTAAATGTGACGATAACGTTGTGAAAACATCAATGAACATAAGTGTCTATCTATCCAAAAATAAAGGTGAGGGAATAAAAAAATTAGAATAGTCTCAAATAATTAGGAGCTTGATGCATGCTATGAACTGCATAAGACCTGATATTGCTTACTCAATTAGCACACTTGCAACAAAGTTCTTGATAATTTTTCTAAATGTGACAATAACGTTGTGAAAACACTAATGGACATAAGTGTCTATCTATCCAAAAATAAAGGTGAGGGAATAAAAAAATTAGAATATTCTCGAATAATTAGGAGCTTGATGCAAGCTATGAACTGCATAAGACCTGATATTGCTTATTCAATTAGCAAACTGAGTAGATTTTTAAGTAATCCAACTATGGATCATTAGAAAACAATATAAAGGGTACTCAAATATTTAAGGTACATCGTTGACTATGAGCTATACTATACTGGTTACTGATGCAACCATAGTATTTGATAGTTTCACTCACATTTAACTAGTGTTTTGTCTATGTTTTATATATAAAATGCATTGATATTCTTTTTTTTTTTTTATGTTTTGAAGGCACTTTTGGATGAAAGATGCAAAAAGGAGTAAATTGGAGGTAATTGGCAGATTTGACGTTCAGTCGATGTTTTGTGCAGAGCGTGAGTTCTAGAGATCGAAATGAAGTGATTCCAGTGGCACTAAAAAGCTAACATCCATACCTTTCTGGAAATGTAACGCAAGAAAAATAAAAAGAGAAAGATCATGGAAATCACATCCTCCAAAGTCAAATCTCGCATTCTGCCAGTGTTGACCTTTGGCCATTCAAAATTTAATATCTGGATCTACAGAAGTCCAATTGATGCAAACTCAATTTTATTGGATTCCTGAATTAAAGACCTATCAACGCTCCAAATTGCAGCCAAAAAAGATGTCATATGAGGGAGATATGATTTTTCAAAGATGACAACTGAATTCTGCCAGCAAACAGGTTTCGTGAAGAAACAAGTCCAAACTACATTCCGAAGCATCTAAACCGACATCCAAGTTTTTATATCAGCAATTTAGCTCCTCTAAGTCAGAGCTTGAAGATTTCATGCAAGACTATTTCTCCTTTTAGGAAAAATAGTTATTGAAGTACTTAAATGTAAACTGTCGACTCAAGGAAGGACTATTTT
>Ga0325404_1004255_pt1 | contig 15253 bp, 8 predicted proteins | sample PopdelMetagenome_18_FD_205664 | JGI IMG/M metagenome (GOLD analysis project Ga0325404, IMG submission 205664) | Populus deltoides microbial communities from Bellville, Georgia, United States - Xylem-Control-R1 | ecosystem: Host-associated > Plants > Phyllosphere > Stem > Wood/Secondary xylem... | reverse complement strand
GGAGGCACTTGGGCAGCGAGATTAACATGATAACGCAGTGTCTGATCCAAAACAATCAAGAAGAGGCAACGATGACATGAATCAAGGAACTTAAATAGCAAATGACCATGAATTCTTCACAGAAATAGCTAAAGTAACAAGCAAATTCTGTATTAAGGAATACCAAAGTGCAAAAGTGAAGATTACAACTATCTATCTACACCATGAGACAGTTATCATGGCTCGTATAACAAATCCCAGAAGCTTGCTGTGTGGTTGACTCTTAACCTTGTATTTACGGTGTGCAATAACCAAAAGAAAATGCGTGATTCGATTAAGCGTAGCAGAAAATAGAGCAACTGACACCAACTTGATAAAACTTACAGCTCTAGTTCAGTGCTTAGGAGTAACCTCCATCTAACGACCATCAGCTGATGTGAAGGACTCGGCAAACCCAGCTGGTCTGGCTGGAATACTACCCTTGCTGTCACTAAGACTGGTATAACTTAGCCCAGTGCTGTCAGCATCCTGCCAAACTTTTAACATCTCGGGAAGTGGCTGGCTGTAGTCAATGCCATAGAAGTCCTCGGATTCGTCATTAACTGGTTTCCATTTCTCAACAAGTGGCACCAACACATTCACTGCATGACCCATATCAGGCCGGTGGTTTGGATCCCTTGAAGTGCAATGCCCAGCCAATTCAGCTATGCTGGAGATGCTCTCAAAAGTCTCGTCATTGACGTTAAGAGCTGGGTCAATGGCAGCCATAAGCTTCTCTTTGCTTGACTTGATTCGCCAAAACCACTCAGCCAAGTATCGGCTTTCCTCAGGGCGCTCCTCATCGAGGGCTGTTAACCCGGTCAAAAGTTCCATCAATACCACTCCATAACTGAACACATCAACTTTAGTTGTTATCTTCCCCATAACTGTGACACGGAAAAAGAATAGTAAGTGATGAAGTCAATTGAGGATTCTAGTTGTTGATGTTATCTTGGAGATTGAATCCCAAAAACGAATGATTGAAGACCAAAGTTCTGCAAATTTATAAGACAATTCTACAGTGTAGACTAGAGGATTCACAAAGATCACACATGCTTACAATTTTTAATTTTAGCCATCAAATTGTTCAATAACTATCTGATCATTCGTGCAACATACATTTCTATTCTGCATATCATTAACATTATCACCGCATTCTTACCAATAACATGGTTGAATAAGCTCATTACACTAGGAAGGATATCAATAACCAACGTGATGTACTGGAAAAAAGCTTGTCCGTAACTCTGCAGCATAGCCAAGAACTTACAAGGGGACAAAAGAAATAACTATTGGCATTTCACAGTAGATGTTATAACCAAGACTTTATTTTTGTTGAACAAATGAGGCACAACTGGAAAGCAAGAAAAATCTTACTGAACCATGCAATTCTCCGTAGCTTCAGTTAAATTAGCCTTTTTTTTCTTTCTAAATAATCCTTGTTCTTCTATACCAGGAATAAGAGTTTGAAAGGGGAATTTGGAAAACACTTACCAGCATATTCAGGTGCAAGGTAACCAAAGGTTCCAGCTAGTCTTGTCGCAACAGACTGTTCTCTGTCCGGAGCAAGTTTCACCAGCCCGAAATCAGAAACCTTTGCGTGAAAATCATCACCTAGAAGAATGTTAGATGATTTGAGATCTCGGTGGATAAATGTCTGTCGAGCCAAACTATGAAGATATTCCACCCCCCTCGCAACATCCAGTGCAATGCTCAATCTTCTCATCCAAGATAGAGGTTCCAAGTTCAGTTTCTTCCAATGAAAAAGATGCATACTTAAAGCACCTTGAGGCATGTATTCATAAACAAGAAGTCTCTCGTTGCCTTCAATAGAATACCCTAGGAGAGAAACCAGATGTCGATGCCGAACTTTAGAAAGAACGGCAATCTCAGCCTGAAACTCATCCCCAGCTTTACTGCCCATCACCCCGGCCTCCATTCTCTTGACAGCTATTTTAGTCCCATCTTCCAATTCACCCTTGTAGACAATGCCAAATCCACCAGAGCCAAGCTGATTCTTTTGGGCAAAGTTATCTGTCACCTTGCGAAGAACTTGGACAGATATAACCACATTTCCAGACTCAACCAAAGAAGAATTTTCTGTCAGATTACTGGTATTACTGACAGAACTAATTCCAGTTTGAGTGGACAAGCTTCTGATGGTGTTATTGGAAAATGCAATCTTAACAATATTTTCTGGATCAGACGGATCTCTAGGATGAACCACAATGGAACTAGGAGGATTTGAGGTCTCTTTTCTCTTCTTAAAGCAACAATATAGAGACAAAGCAATCAACACGATAGCCAATAATGAACCGGAAAAAATTCCACCCACAATTACCAGTTTGGTTCTTTGATTTGTGTTTGAGATTGATGTTGGAGAAGGTGGACTGAAAGGCATAGTGGATGGCGAAGGCGGTGCACTGCCTCGTGGAGGATTCTCTGGTGGAGTAAAACTCCCTGTAGGAGGGCTGCTAGCAGAGGAGGGGGGTTGGTGCGTCTGATTCCCACCATCCAGAAGAGGATTTCCATCAACAACAAGCTTCACACTAGTCCGAAACTTGGGCAATGGAGGACCAAGGTTGTTTCCACTAACATCCAACAATCTCAAAGAGTTCAAATTCGTGAAATTGCTAGGAATTGTGCCCATTATACTGTTTCCTCCAAGATCAATTTCAATCAGTGAATCTAATCTTGCAATTGATGGACTAAGAGTGCCAGTAAGATTATGCCTAAGCAGATTTATGACAGAAACCTTTGAATGAGGATCACAATTCAATCCCAACCATGATCCTTGACATGGATCATTACCAGACCACTGAGAAGTAAGGATTGAAGGATAATTCACACCACCAAGAAAATCCAAAAGGGCATTAACTTCTGGGGCACATTCCACACCAGGTTTAGATTGACAAAAAGGATTGGATTCATAAGAAACCTTACCAGCCTTGAACTTCGGCACTGGACCCATCAGTTGATTATTGTTCAAGTCCAAATTATCCAGCGGCATATCTGCCAAGCTCTGAGGAACCAAACCAACAAGCTTATTCCCGTTGAGATTAAGATCTCTCAACAAAGACAAATCCCCAATGTTCTCAGGTATTGTTCCAGTGAAAGAATTCCCATGAAGCCATAGTTGGGACAGTGATGTCATGCTTGCAATAACATCAATCGGACCACTCATGCCACCTCCTTCTTGATTATTCAACAGCAGAGTAGACATCAAAGATTTCCCAAAACTCGCAGGAATTTCACCAGATAATCTATTATAAGAAAGTCTTAGATTACTAAGAGATTGCATGCTGCCTAGAAAATCAGGCAATGAACCAGCCAAATTGCTTGAAGACACTGAAAGATTTGTTAACTGAACAGAATCTGCTAACTCACTGGGAAGAGACCATCCAGTACTCTCATTCAAAGGATTGCTATCCAAAGCCAAAACCCTTATGCTACTAAGTCCAACAAAGAAATCAGACGGGACTGTATCAAAATTATTGTAATCCAAGAAAGCAAATTCTAATTCAGATAATCCTTTAAAGGTGGGGAGTTTTCCAGTGAAATTGTTTCTCTGGAGGCCTATATTGTAAAGCTTCGAGAGCTGGTTAAAATTTTGCGGGAGGGGTCCTTTGAGACCCATACTTTGGACCTGAATTTGTGTGACTCTGCCATCAGAACAAAAAACATGAGGCCATAAAGGAGGGCCACAAGGATCATCACCATTGGCAGGCCATTTGAGAAGCTCTGGATTCTCCAACCCCTTCTGGAAATCTAACAAGATCTTAAGGTCATTAGGATCTGTAACACTATACCCCAATGGGACACAACCCAACAACAACAACAAAAACAACAGGTTGCAAAGCTTCATACTTTCACCGCCTGTTACCAAATCAACATACTAAAGGAATGAAACTAACCCTCCCAATGTACCTTAAAATCCCACATAAAAACTAGGACTTTAACGTGTCAATGACCATAAAAGGGTGTAAACAACAAGACCCAGATGCAGGAAACAAGATTTATATCAAAGTTTTTGAAGAACAAGAAGTGAAAGTTGGGAAGGATGACATTTTGAAGGAGATTGGAGATGACCCAGAAGAGGAAATTGTGACTAACAGAGGTGGAGACAAAGACAGGAACATGCAGATCATCATCTAGTACTTTTAAGGTTTTTGTTTAACTAAATCTTTGAACACTCAAGCCCTAAAAGTTCCAGTAGTGCACCACAATGACTGTGTCTCTCTCCCCCACCCCTCTCTCTTCTATCTATCTTTTCTTAACTTTCTAAGTCATAATAATTTATATTATATTATTGTTAATAAGGCAAGAAGAAATGTTAATTACAAAATCCATTTGAATGATAAAAGGAAAGGAAAGGCACTTTGGATTATCAAGATAATGGTAATTACTGTCCATATTAAAATCTTTCTCTAATTTATTGGATTCAAATTTGGAAATAATATCTTAAAAAATTTATTAAAATACTTTTAATGGACAAAGTAAATACAAATAATGTAATCTTAAAACTGTAAAAAACAAGATAATATTTGGTTATTATTTCAATAAATAAAAATAAAAAACATGTTTTGCATATAAAGATTTACTCTAAAACTAATTTAAACAATAATATATCTTTTTCATTTCTCCAGTTAAAACAATTAATTATACAAGTATGTTTACAAGTGGGCCCTGGTTGATTTTCCTGGCGCTTCTGCAGGTCCTGTGATGTCGGTAAGGGATGGTTTAGATTTGGAAATCTCTCGGGATTATTATTGATGACAATGATGAGGCGAGGAGTGGGCCAAGCCAGATTTGGCGGACTCGACTGCGGTGGTCTAATGATGGCCGCCACATTGATCACCTCCCTTTGTTCTGGTGATCGCAGCGGCCTCCCCGTGTTCAGGCATTTTTAAGCTTCCAACTTTGACTGCCAAACAAGACTTTGTCATGTCTTACGCCATTCTATTTTATTCACTTTATTCTTTGCTGCTGCATAATTGGAGGGATTCTTTTTTTATCGCAGTGGTTCATCTATCTGAGAGGTATTTCTAAGAAAAATTAATCCAAATTTCTATATAAATATGATTTTTTTAAAAAAATTCATAGAATATCACAACTATGTACTCATAAACCCGTATTATGATGCATTATAGCACGTAATTTTATTTTCTAAACTTAGCAGTTTGCTTTTGAATTAAGCCCACAAAATTGTCAAAATCATCTTACTCAAACAATCCATAAGAATATGGATGGTGGAAAGGAAATAGGGAGCTTGAGACCCCATATGCTAGATAAAAGGTGGAAGCAACCTCCTCTTTGTGATTTTTAATGGAGGAAAACATTGAATTATTCATGTGTTTATGGAGAATGGATCGATTTCTCCTTTTTTTTTATTAATATGAATGTCCGGACCAGATTGCACCCATCTCGACTAATTTTACAGATCCTGAAGTCATCGATCATGTAAATCTTCAATAACCCTGAGATTTATAAGATTTAAATTGATAATTTTTAAAAAATAAATTTAAAACCTGATTAATTCACCTTCACGCAACTTCTCTTTTCTTGATAGAATGAAGAAGGAATCATCACTTTGAACCCGTGATCATAGCTAATAAAATCTTGCAACCTGCATTTCCAAAGGTTACGCGTAACATAACTTTTGAATTTGTAATTGGGCATCCTAGGCAACTTTTGAACATGTAATAGAAAGTATTTTTATGGTATTTATTTTGCGATCCTTAATTAGTTTGATATTTTATTTTGACATTAAAGTGAAAGATTGCGTAAATAATATATATATATATATATATATATATATGTGCATGCATGGAGTTATTATCATTTTTCACATCACTAATTATTTCCATGGTCTATTTGTCGAGACTCAAGGCGTAAATGATGGCGTTAATCACGATCCAAACATGGAGTATGGTGAATTTGAGCTATGAATGGTAAAAAAAAAACACCATTCGTGATGATAAGTATTAATTTCCACCTGAAAATTTAAAGATATTAAAAGATTTCAAAGATTAAGAGTACTAAAAATCAAACCAAATAAAATCACACGAAAGTAAAAAAAAAAAAATCTTGAAATTTAGATTTTTGGACTTCTAAATTAAATATATCAGATCCAATAATTACATATGTGATTATTAAAAAAAAAAAACAAGTTAAAAAACTAAAAGATTTATGGTCTTTTTTTTAATAGTGAAGCATCTTGGGAACTTTTTTTTTTTCTATTTCAAATATTTTTACTTTGAACCGAATCTTCTTTTAGCTTGATTAGATAAATTTAGATTTGACGTTATGGTAAAATATAAAATTAAAAGATATAGGAGTAAAATATAAAACACAAAAAAAAAACACTGCTCACTTTTAATTTGCAACAAATTTTGTTTTGATTTAAAAATTCTTTTATTTTTTATTTTTTAGTCCTTATGCTTAAAAAAGAATTGATTGTTGTTTAACAAAATAGACTTCATAATTTTCTTTGTTTTTCTTTTGATTATCTTGATTTCTTTACGTGATTCATGAATTTGACAATTTAATTTGGTGAAGTTGCATTTTTTTTTGGCATGTAATTATTTTTTTTTTGGATCCTTTTGTGTGGTTGATATTTTTTTACTTCATCCTTCAATATTTAATTTGTTGATAATTAAGCTTTGTGTTTTATTTTTATTTTTATTTTTTGTGCTTCATGCCAAATGGCCTGAGTCACAGGTTTTATAAGCTAACGATGGGTTTTTTTATATAAAAAAAATATGTTTTATGATTTTTTTAATTTTCATTTATATTTGGCTACTTGTTCACATAATCAGACACGTGGATTTGACAAGTTAACATATTTAGGCTTAAGCCTTTTGTCGGTTTATAATTGCTAATAGTTTTTTTTTATCATTTTATAAGCTTGATTTTTTTTTTAATTTTATTATTCGACATTTGATTAGTTAAAATTTAAGCTTTGATATTTTCTAAATTTGGTGCTTCTATTCAAATGACTTGGGTAATGAACATAATAAGTTAACATGATTTGATATTGTGTTTTTAGGTTTTTTTTTTTGTTAAGAATTGGATTTCTTAATTGAGCTCGGGTCTAAGATTTTCTAGGTTATGATTTTGAAAGATTAACTTGGGTTTAGAAGATTCACTCAAGTTTACTTGGTTTTTAATGTTATTAAATTAGAATTTTTTTTATGTTATTAAATTAACTAAATTTATTAAAAACAGTTGACTCAATGACTTGAGTCTTAAATTTCTTTTACTTCTTTAGAAATCCTAGCGTTACCTTAACTTTGTTCTTCTTATATCTGAAAAAATTTAGCCTAGCCCGCAGCATCGTGCAAACCACCAATATAAGTTTACTCGAGTCATTTTTTTTTTTTTGCTTTTAGCTTTCAATATTTAATTTATTATAATTGAGTTTTATAATTTTTGATGTGGGTTCCATGATTTTATCAAGATTTCATACCTTAGATCACAGGTTTCATAGATTAGTTATTGTTGACCTAGGCCGATTTAATATTCCACTATCTCAATATTTTATTTTAAAAAAATCATTTAATATATCACCATTTAAGTATTTTAAAAATATTTTTGCCATTATACATCAAATTTTTAACTTTCTAATGTCTTAATATTTTTTTACACTGAATAAAAAAATAAAAAAAACCGACTTGCAGTACAATGAGGGCCAAAAGGCTAGTTTATTCTATAAAAAAAGATTAAATTTTTTTTCATCCCTCTAATAAGAGGGATGCAGCATACATATATAATGATATTTCCATTAGCAGGACAGACTCCTTAATTTCCTGACTCTTATCCTAACACAGCATGCTGTCTGTAGTTGAGGGGCAAAACTTAAAGATTTTCGAGAATCCATATTACTTACTTGATTTAATTATATAAATCAAGTAATAATAATAATAATAATAATAATAATAATAATAATAATAAAAGATGAATAAGCAAACAAGGCTTCAATCAATTATTGAAAGGAGTACACGTAAGCAAAGTAAATGACTAACGAATTAATAAAAAAAAAATCAATCTGATTTGGTTTTGATTTCAGATCTGGCAAACCAATAAAACCCAACTACTTGACTACTTGACTAATTAAATTTAACCGAGTAAAATTAAGTTTTTAAATTGATTATTTAGATATTTAAAAATATGATTGAAAATATATTTTTTAAAATTATTTTTTTATGTTTTTAAATAATTTTAATGTACTGATATCAAAAATAATTTTTTAAAATAAAAAAATATTATTTTAATATATTTTTAAATAAAAAATACTTTAAAAAACTATCAAAACTACACATTTAAACATTTTTCAAGTTTGATTTAAGGTTTTATTTTTAAAAATAAAAATTAAATTGAATTGAATTTTTAATTTCAAACCAAACCATCAATGCTCGCCCTGAAAAAGAGCGATGGCGTGAAGCAATGTCAAACATAAACAAGGTCTCTTAAATGTGAAAATATATCAGTCAAAAATAACTTTTTGATGTCAAATCTTGACAAGAAAAAATTGATTTCTGTTTTTGTCTTCCATCGTACTACTTTGGTAAGCGGAATAATAAGAAAGGTTAGGTATTAGCATCTATTTGTTTTCATGGGTTAAAATAGTGTTTTTTTTTTAAAAAAAATTATTTATTTACTTTTATTTTAAATTAATTTTTTTATATTTTTTAACATGTTTATACAGAAATAAATTTTTAAAAATAAAAAAATTATTTTAATATACTTTCAATAAAAAAAAAACAATTCAAGAAACAACTATTATAATAAAAAAATATAAAAAAAACTTTATTGTATTTATATGTTACCCCACGTAATAATATTCCACCCAACAGTTCACATGGAACGAACCACGCTAATATCATCGCACCAGGTGCATTGATCACGCCTGTCAGAACGCCAAAATTCACGCATCCCTTTGCCGACTGGGATCATTTATGGAATCATATGCAGCAGCACAATTGGTTGTACGTGGTGTGTGGTTACCATCTCAAGATACACGTCTATTTCCTTTTTTATTTTGAAATTATAAAAATCCACTCTAAAAATATAGTCAAACAACAAAGATGACCGGTTTAAGGAAGTGCCATGCATGAAATCAAGGATTTTACGTCAGCATAGAAACTAAAACAACAGAATCAAGATGGGTTTGGAAAAGGTTGCTTAATGCATCCTGTTCAATGAATGAAACCTGTTAATTTGCAGAGCATATACTTGATCTCACGTTCATCTCTGTAAGAAAAGAAAAACCAGAAATGACATATCATTCAGGAAAATAACAGTTTGGTCTTTAAATAACTGGTGAAGCAGTAAAATCTTGTTTCTGCAAGTTATGCATACCAAGTATCTTATGCTATCAAAACAATCCTAAATGTTGAGATGCATTTGACCAGAAAAGTAACTAGGATGTCACAGAGGGGGTCTGACCTTCCTCGATTAAGAATGGATGTCTCTATTTGATATGGAATCGGAGATACCATATCTTGATTGAGAATGAACGTCTCAAATGATAAGGAATCAGAGATACAAAATGCAGATCACATTCTAATTGTATTAGAAGCCATTTCTCCCTTGAAGAAGATTCCTGATAATCCCTTCTAAACCAGATTACATACTACAGACAACTACGGGAGATGGCCTGATGAATTCGAACGTTAGAGCACTGGCAAAAACGGAAATCTCCTAAAGAATTCCTGCAAAGCCATTGGAGTTGCAGTAAGGTTTGACTTCTGAATTACTTTTCATTGATGTGGAACCGCTGAACAAGTACATGACAGACATTATTTTGAAGAACAAGTCAGCAGAACCTAAAGCTGAGTGGGGTGATGATTGCAATGCATTGATGTAAACAAAGGATAAGGTAGAACTCCAGAATGGAAAAACTTTCGGATTTTAAGTCAACACATGTCATAAATGCCACGTACAAAATATATGTCAGAGAAGCTAGAGTCTATCTGTAATTTATAAGGCACATAGAATTAAGTGTTTACACCCTAAATGGTCAGCAGCCAAGGATAGTTCACAGCTTATCGCTATACCATTCCAGGATTTAAGACATTTAACAAACACTGATCCCTATATTATAGTTCTCCTACCAAGTTTCTTGGTGGTTTTACACGGTCAACATCCTTCGCCTATATTGACAATCCATTTTCCAAATCCTTGATGTCCTCCATGCATTCCTCTTTTAAGTGATGGGAACTTCCATTGGCTTGAATAGTTGATATCAATCCTCCGCCTTGCTGCACCAAACAACAAATGCTGAATATAATTTCAAATTTTCAATGTAAGATTATGGCTAGACAGGGCAAAAATCAAAGCAAAATCTGTAAAGCATGTGTGTTTTGCCAAACGGCTTGATCATAAATGAATGTGGCATTGTTCACTACTTACAAGCTCAAGCTAATGGTTGAACAGAGTAATTTCACCTCAAAATATTGTTGTTAACTGCTAAGTATGTGAAATGGTAAATGAGAATCAAGGGAGCTGAGAGAAGAACAATTGGGCAGAGAGACATGGAAGAAGGCAAAGGGAAGATAAGCATGTTGGGCACGTAGATTTTCCATAGTTTTCAAACATAAATTGTCAAACAAACACAGAGAGCAGCAGAGTTCGCTGCTGTACAGAATTTACTGAACCACAGATCAGATTTCACCGCTGTACAGAATTTACTGAACCACAAATTTAAGTTACCTAGAATCATCTAACTTTAATTTGAAATCATATAAATCCCTAAATGTCTGGCTCACCAAAAAGCACTTAGAGGCTCCAATATGTCCTATATCAGAAGTGGCAACACGTACAGAATCACACCTAAAGATTTTAAACTCTTTTGTCCCACAACCATAGCCTTATGTTTATACAATTATTCCCAGAACTCCTCTGTTTTTGCCAAAACATTTCCAGAATCGGTGGCCTCACTGCCTCTGCAAATATCACATTTTTTTTTATTATTATTTCTAATGAATTCATAACTTATTTCCTGTGCTCTTTCGAGAAAAAGAAAATTAAAAAAAAAAAACCCTGGATTTAATGGCTACCAAATATTAGAAAAACGTGCATTGGATTGGTTGGACTCTGGTTTATTTGTTTAGGTACCTTAGTACCCTAATAAGCATTTAGTGCACGTGTGAAGCTCAGGGAATTGGTAAACCAGAAATACACATCATACGGAGGGAAATATCATCATTGGCAAAGCTGAGTTGGTGGACAATGAAAAAGATCCTAGCTATAAATTGAAGTCATCTACACAGATAGAAATGGTCTCAACCACTGTCTCACAAACACACAGGACATGGCATTGGAACATATTACAAAACACAGTGAACTGCAAAAATTTGGCAGAGAACGAGTCATCAGGATCTTTCTGATTTAGAATGTCCCAGATCAAAACTAACAACCAACTCTTTATAAAAGCAAACGATAATAGGATTGATCAGTAAGATTTTACAAAAAAATAATAATAATAATAATAATAACATGCAACTAGATACATGAAGCAGTGCAGAATATACTGGAAGAGAGTGTACATAATTCTGAAATGCTGAAAAGAGCTCTGAAATAGCTAAACAACTGGAATCTCTAAACTTACTTGAGGCTAACAAATAAGAAAAAAAAAATCAATATCAAGATGGTCCACTCCAGAGGGCCTTCTCTCAACAGCAGTTTTTTTTGTTTATTTTACAGCCATAAATTACCAAAAACAACATTATATGTTAAAGAAACAATTCAAATCTTTTCCTTCCCTGGATCTTGTATAAATGGGGGAAATATTCAACCACATTTCCGTATGTGTTTCATTTTTAACTCATGAAGTGTATAAATTAATGAGGTTGTAGACCCCTTTGCTTCCTTGTTTTCCCCACAAACAAGTCTCTGGATTTGATCATACCAGGAACAAGGCCAATGAGGGTTGTGTATGGAAATTGTGCTACAGCATCCCTTCTGCCCAGCGAAACAATTGCTGTTGTTGAACCTGGTTTATAAGAGGACATCTTTCGTTCTTTGCCTCCAGACATCAATAGCTTCAGATTCGCAGCTGCCACCAAAGCATGTTTTTGCGCCAAGTACCCTTGTTTGATTTCCTGTTAGAAAACATTTCATAAAAATAAGCATTGGTTTGATTATCGAGTACCATAGATGCAAAAGGCCATATCCTATTATTGCAAGCATTCTCAACATATAAAACTAAGACGCCTTTCCTTTAGAATTACATGAACTCTAGTCTTCAGTCTTCTGTACTTCAACAATTACCTAATTCACTATCACCATACAGAATACCTTGATGTCATATATGATATACTGGCCATTTTCTCATTCAGCTGTGCGCATAAAGCAGCCTAGCTAAAGTGGACTATGATTTTGGTCACTATAAAAGCAAGCTTTTGAATCCTCCTTCAGCCAAAAAAGCACATCATTTCCGAATTAAACAAAAGGAGTAGAAGAGTAATGTCCCTGCCTCAAATATTATTCACTGGTTTCATCATCCATTAAACTCATTTTTATTACTGCAAACAATTTTAAAAACGCACAAGTTACAGTTAGGTTCTTCTGAACTCCATCGGTCAAGGTTAGTTACCGGTAGACAACAATAAGGAAATTTCTCAAATTAATAGTGAAAGAAATTTTATACTAAAATGGACTTTTTCTTGACTGATTCAATTTAGTTAATTTTTTCTTAGGTTTCCCATGGGCCCATTAACTCAAGCCTCCAGATATTTGTGATATAATTTATGGTAAATAAAAGCATCCTAGCAATTAAAAACAACCCAAAAGCAAGTATTACAGATGGGGTTAGACTTACTGGAACATCAGTAATATCTCCAATTGCGAATATATTTTTTCGACCTTTGACCCTCAAATACTCATCAACCATCAACCTTCCCCGACTATCCACGTTACTCTTCAAAATAGTGCCCTCGAGCCATCCTGAACCCAGTGGTTTCCCGGTGCATAGGAAATGGCAATCTGCTCTGATACTTTCTCCAGCTGTGGTGTGATATATTTTGCTACCATTACTATCAGTAACAGAGTTCAAATCAACTCTCTGCTCCAATTTCACATCAACTCTCTTCGATGTCAACCATTGCAGTGTCTTATCAGAAGCTTTTGGGCCAATAAATTCCAGCAACCTTGATCCACTATGCACCAGGGTAACATGTTTTTCTGGGAAATCAACAGAAATCTCTCCAGCAAGCTCAACACCAGTAGGACCCCCTCCAACAATCAAAACAGACTGAGCAGACTTAATCTTTTCATTTTCTGCAAGTGTAAACAAAAAGAAAAAATAAACAAACAGAAAAATGCAGCTGAAACATTTTTCAGGGACAATATGCTCCCATTTTGTTTTAAATAATCCATGAAGGATTTAGATCAAATACATGAAATAACACTTGTGCCAAAATCATAACGTGTTCTTTTTATGTGGTTGTGAATTTCTTTTCCTTTCTTTCCCCTTTTTCCCTAAAATAAAATGAAATGGAATTAAATTAAATTACAAAACACAGGTCGGCTAAATAAATTAGAAAACATAATTGACTCAGCAGAACTCATTCAAAACCAGTATCTTTAGAAGAAGAAACTTTAGACCAGATGTTGCTCAACATGGAGTTGCAGTAGCAGCCCTAGAGAATGAAGTTTTGTTTGGAATATGCAATATAATAGCTATAACCAAACCTGCATTTTCCAAACTTTGCCTTAAAAACTTTTGTAGTCAAACTTCTGACTAGTAGCACCATGATAAAACATATGGTTTCGCAACCAAACTTTTCCGAGTAGCAGTACACGGAATTTAAGAATGAAACTGTGTGTGTGTGTTTCAGGGGGGGTTCGATAAGGCACAAATTAACGTTCGGTTTTACCTGCTTGGTATTCCTTAAGTCTTTCCATCCTAGTTTTCGGGACAGGATCCCTGTGGCCCGTGGCAATGACAAGATAGTCATAGGGAATGGAAAAGTCATCTGCTGTCAATACTTCCGTTTCAGTAATGCCAATTGCAGTAGATGTAACAATACGGCCATTCGTGTAGTAATCTCTGTGATTGATCACCGATCTCTCCCCAAATGATGGCTCCACCATTGTTCTCAAGTTTGCCCATGTGATCTCAAAATACTCCTTCCTGATTCGAAATTTATTTCCAGTTAGGAATTAGGACAGGCAGTTATTCTAGTTTCTTAAACCAACAGCAGCCCAAAAAAGTATTCTTGTACTTCATAAGAGTTTGCTGCTGCTAACAAGCTAGGATTGCCCCAACACAACATTAAACATCATTCTTTGAAATTTTCATTTCGCCAACAATAAAACAAACATGGGATTGTCCCAAATTTTATTAACATCTTCCCATTTAAACATACAACATAAAAAAATTATAACTCACAAACAACGTTCATAAATATTTAGCAATAAGAAAAAAAGAACAAGAAAAAACATAATTAAATGAGAAAAGGGCATAAAAGAAAAGGAATAGAGAACATACGGGTCAATAAAGGTGACATCAGCATGAAATTGGAGAGATTTGGCAAGCAAGGAACCAGCAATACCTCCTCCAATCACCACCAACCTCCTCTTCTCTGAACCCATTTCTTCCATTTTGATATTAAGTTCTGCAAGAATGAATTTTGGTGCTTTTTCTTGGGTTTATAAAGAAGGAAGTCAATGGAGCTTGTTTTACAATTGGTTTGCTCTGTGAAGAAGAAAACGGTTGATTCTAGAATTTAGGTTCCATCTTTACCGAGTCATGTCGGCTGTCAGGGCATTGAAAATTCCTTATCTGCATTTCTTTGTCTTTTCTTTTTTCCTTCAAGTTCCTTTTTTTTTAAATAATAATAATAATGGGCAGAAGACCTCTTCTTCCTTCTAAAAACAGAGGAAGAGGATTTGGTGAAAATGGGAATCACTCTTGGTAAAATAGTCGTTAATTACTCCTTATAAAGTGAAAATAGAAAAAACAAATTGTGGAAGAGATTGATGATTGAAGAATCAACTTACAATCCTTAATTTATGTTCATTATTAAAAAAAAGTATTTTTTTCTGTAAATATTTTCTTTTTTATTTTTTTTCTAGGAAATTTGAAATAATTATTGTACAGTTCTTGTTAATTTAGAACTAGAACTGTAATGGAAGTATAATGAGAATATTATAATTGGAAATAAAAATATATTTTAGGGGGTACAATTGGAAATAAAATATTGCAAGTAGTAATATCATTTTTGAGCTT
>Ga0325404_1004253_pt1 | contig 15254 bp, 7 predicted proteins | sample PopdelMetagenome_18_FD_205664 | JGI IMG/M metagenome (GOLD analysis project Ga0325404, IMG submission 205664) | Populus deltoides microbial communities from Bellville, Georgia, United States - Xylem-Control-R1 | ecosystem: Host-associated > Plants > Phyllosphere > Stem > Wood/Secondary xylem... | reverse complement strand
AGGCTGTTGTTGGGTGGGTTTATGTGCAAGTACAGTACCTTTTTCTGTCAGTCAACTAACCACCTACATTATCACCTAATCAGCACTAATTTAAAAACTAATTACAAAAAGATTATCTCCAATCTCTTCTCGCTGGCACGTGAGGTGGGTCCACATCACGAGTCTTCATCAGAATTATGACTGTTTGATCTAAATCACATTGCTCGCAACTCACCAAATTTATCTGGCAAGCTTCGTTCCAAGATAATTATCCTCTACAAACAGAGTCACTCTGTCTGTCACACCTTATCCTCTACAAAAATCTCTAAAAAAGCATGATCTCCCTCGTTTTCTAGCCGTTAAAGTTAAAATTAAATTTCCATGATTGCCTTGGATTAAATCTAAAATACCTGCTAAATTAAAAAAACTACTATTATCTAAAATCATTTATAGTCCAGTCAACAACATCTATTATGATATTATTAGAAAAACCATTGATAGAATTAATTTTTTTATTTGATAAATTTTAGGAATTCTAATATTCTTTCATCTGTATGTAAACTATCATTTCTTATTTTAATATGCTGTAAATCGAGCTCAGTAAAAAAATTCTTTTGATTAGTGAGATAATTAATATTTAATTTTGGTGAAAAAACAAACTGCAGGACTGCATGGGGTTTACGGATAGAAAGAAAACAAAAGCACAGACAAATCACATCGAAAAGCGTTATTAAAGTGGCCAGAACGACAATGTTTAATCCGCCGAACACCCTTTCCCACTCGCTCCAGTAGCACGTGAGGCAACATCTGTATCATCTTACGGGTTCAAAAACAACACGCGCTTCAGCTTTCTGTGGAATTATTATTTTTCGTTAGTGTCAAAATTTGGCGGTTATGCTAGCACGTGTGTGTCACGTGGAAAGAGAGCGACAAACAAATATCTTGCGTGGAAGTAATGAAATTGTTAGAAAGGTTATGAGTGAATCACTCACACCTCACTTTACATATTTTACACAAGTATATTAGAATTAATAATTTCTAATTGATTTTTTTAAAAAATAATATATATATATATATATATATATATATATATATATATGTGTGTGTGTGTGTGTTTGTGTTTTCAAAATAAACTAATTGTTTTATAGCTATTAGAGTGTTTCTGATAGCTAAAGCAGTTGACCGGTTTAAAAGAATATAGCATTCGGTCAAGCGGTTCTTACAATTTTTTGAAGTGTTTATCACAGATGAATAGTGATATACCAGTTTACTTGGTATGCCTAAGCGGTTGGAATGTATCTGATAGCTAAAGTGGGTTCAAATGACTATATTATTTGGTTGATCGATTCTAACAAAATTCTTCGGTATTCATTATGGATGAACAATGACCGACCGGTTTGCTTGGTATGCCCAAGTGGGCGAACGGTTCAACTTAAAAACCAATTTTGACAATTTCAAACATAATGAAACTTGAACATCTTAAATGTATATCAATTTTATTTATACATGCAATGTAAAGTGTGTGGGTTTATTTTAGTTGTTATTAAGTAAAATATGAAAATATAATAATAAGCATGAAAATAAATCTTTAAAAATTAAATTTTCACCTGCTTTACATCTTAAATTTGTAGATGAATTTTTTCATTCAATTCTTTATACATGATGATGTAATTTTCATATAAACATATTTAAATTTAATATTAGCCAAGCATATTATTAGTATATTTTTATTTAATTATTATCATCAAAATATATACAAATATTAATATATAACCCAAAAATCAACAACTTCTTAGTTATTTTTAGTTATCATCCATTAATTATAGCATTTAATTTACTTGAATTCTCTAACATATCAATTTACCAAATCACATAGGCAATATGTGACCGATTTTAGTATAAAAATATATTTCAAGTTAATAATATGTGTGTTGGTGCAAGAATTCGAAGTGCATTGAAATTATTACATGTAGTGCACACAAATGTTATTTATTTATTTATTTATTAACTTAAATGAGTTTTTTTATATTAACTTATGAAAATATTTTCGCAAACTTATATTATAATTATCGCATGAATCTAAGAATAGAAAATAAAAATGGGGCAACTTTTCCTGTAAAATCATCGAAACCAAACTAACCATTACCATCTATAACCCACGCGTCCAAATCTCACTCCAACTCGGCATCCAGTTTCCATAACATCACCCGCACCCAACCAGCCCTGTATAATATAACAGGTGGAAAGGTCTCGGCGCAGTCCATTTCCAGGGAACGCCTGAACGGGTCTGGAACTCAATCTGTCGCGGGACCCTCGTAAAAAAAATTAAATTAAATAAATAATACGAAAATGTATTTTTCGTAACCGCGGCAGCAGCAACAGCAACAGCGACGGCAAGATATCACCTTCCTCTGCTCTGCTCTCTCCTCTTCTCCGCTCTGCTCATTAGCTTTGACACTCTCTTTCTCCTGCCTTTCAGAAAGCTAGCTTTCAACAAATCTCTCTTTCTTTTTTCTACAATGAAGAAAAAGAAGAGAGAAACCAAACAGCGTAACATCGCTGCCGCCGTGCTCCACTGGATTTTCTTTACGCGTCACTACTTGCTTCAGTTTCCGTTACTCTCCGCTATCTTCGCTTTCCTCCTTTTCTTTGCCGCCTTCTCTGTCATCTCTCCTCTTCCTCCTATCATCAACCACCACCGCTCCTCAAAGGTATTGTCTCTGCCTTTCCGATTTTCGCGGCCGTGGTTGTTTGTTTTGTTCGTTCTCATTTGAGCTGGACGTTTACGTTTCTCTTTTTATTGTTTTAATTAATTAATTAGTAATTACCAAGCTAATGAGAATGATTTTCTGTTCTGTGTTATGAGGTAGTTAAAAAATGGAGCTAAAGTAGACGAATCAACGTTTAGTACAGAGACGTCGCCGTTTCGTGTTCCTGTATGTAACTTATACGACCAGTCTTTGTTCTTTAGCACATCGTGTCTGTGTGTTTAGCTTTAGTTTGCCTGATTTTATTTTTTATTTTTTGGTTTTCTGAAATGGTTAGAGAAGTGGAGGGCGTCATTTTTGGAACTCAAGGTTATCGAAGTTTTACTATGGCTGCAGTAACGCCAACGATAGCTTTCAAAGTAAATTCTAGTGGCTTTAATATCTGTTGTTTTCCTCTTTATTTGGAGATTTTTGGTTTTGATAATCTTGTGTTTGTTTATGAATTATTGGAGGAATGCTTAGAATATTAAATATTAATCACATTGAGAAATTTATTAAAAAAAGATGACGAAGTTGGTCTTAATTAGAAAGCGGGCATGTGTTTAATCTGGGAGTGGCAACAGATTTCATGTCTAATCTTGTTCATTTATGGAGTTATGCTAGGGAATCTTTTTAATTTTTTGAGATATATTAAGGAGTATTTTTTCTTTTCTTTTACTTTTAACTGCTAATCTGATCAGAAGACTTTAGACATTAATCTGGAGTTGTGTTGTTATATGATGTAGCTGCTGATTTGAAAACGAATAGTAATCGGTACTTGTTGATTGCTACAAGTGGAGGGTTAAATCAACAGAGAACAGGGGTGAGTTTCTTACATTTTGAGTTTTGGAAATAAACTTGATGCAATTTTAGCTGATAGTTTACTGCCAATGGTGGGTTTGCCTTAAAATAGATAGGACGGTAAATTAGTTTGTGATTCTGAGATTTTTATAACCATTATGGCCGCAGATAACAGATGGTGTTGTTGCAGCTTATATTTTGAATGCTACTCTTGTTGTTCCTAAGCTGGATCAGAAGTCCTTCTGGAATGATAGTAGGTATGTCCGCAGATAACAACCTGTATTCATTGTTAACATTCTCAATTCTTTTTGCTCAACTATCAGCATGTTCATATTATTCTGGTGTTTGATGCAGTGATTTTGCTGAAATATTTGATGTTGACTGGTTCATTTCATTCCTATCAAAAGATGTTACTATTATCAAACAGCTCCCCACAAAGGGTGGGAAAGTTTTGACCCCGTATAGAACGCGTGCTCCGAGGAAGTGTACTCCAATATGCTATCTGACTAAAGTTTTACCTGTTCTTAATAAGAAGCATGTAAGCTTTCTGCTAAAAGTTCAGCTTGAAAATCGTGTTTCTTTAAATTCTATGTTTTCATTTTTTTTCTCACTTCATGATTGTACACGGTGCAACCTAATAATATGAAAAGCTTTAACAGGAAACAAATTTATCACTCTTACTTTTCTAGTATTGTTTGGTAGATTAATGAAAAGGTTGAATATGGATATAAATCACTGACTTATGAGTTCAATTCTTTCAACGTTGCATCAGCAATAGATGCTAGAGGAATTTGATATGTCAAGCTAATCAAAACATATCTGTATAATGAGTTGTATTATGGTTAATGTTTAGCTAAAATTTCAATCTATCATGATTGTGTTAGAATTCATGAAAGGATGCACAAAATGGAAAATAATATAACTACAGTTTCATCAACTTCGGTGTTTGTATTTACTTAGGTGAAACCCGGGAATTTTGGAAAGCGACCATCCTTGGCCAAACTCTAATTTCAATGTAGAATTTGATATGCATAGAAGCAGGGACATACGAACACAATATTTGTGCGGTTGTGAAACTGAAAACCAATTAGGGAAAGCAGGGACAGAATATCTGAAACTGTTGGATGTTCATTTTGGTTTCAAATTTTGAAATATTTTGTTAGTTTCTTGTTTTGCAGCATTAGTTTCAGGGTATTCATGAGATTTTAAACTCATGAACTTTAATGACACATTACTTATGTTGATTGAATACTGCTCGGCTTCCTGATTCTTTTTGTTTATGTTAACTAACATTTGCTGGCCATCCCTTGATTTTATAGGTTGTTCAGCTCGGAAAGTTTGATTACAGGCTCTCAAATAGGTTGAGCCCAGATTTACAAAAGCTAAGATGTAGAGTCAACTACCATGCTTTAAAATTCACAGACTCAATTCTTGAAATGGGCAAAAAGCTGGTTCATAGAATGAGAATGAAAAGTGAGCACTTTATTGCCCTGCACTTGAGGTAATATCCTTCTGAATGCTTGATTTATGGTAGTTTTCTTCTAGAAACTTTATTGTCGTTTGAATCATTGTCTGGCAAGTTTTTATTATTATAGAATTGTGTTGGGGAATTTTTTTTCCACCTATGCTAAGCTTAGAATAGTCAACATAGGAAAGGGTCAGAGCATTAACACAAATTTAACGTTATCATGTTATAGGTTTGAACCTGACATGCTTGCATTCTCTGGATGCTATTTTGGCGGGGGAGAAAAAGAAAGTATGGAACTCGGCGAGATCCGGAGAAGGTGGAAATCTTTGCATGTGAGACCCCTGTACTTTATCAGAACACATTGCATATCCTAAATGGTTTTTGAAGCATGGCTGATATGTTTATTTTGATGTGAACGCAGGCAAGTAATCCTGACAAAGAACGGAGGCAAGGAAAATGCCCTCTCACACCAGAGGAAGTTGGTCTTACGCTGAGAGCTTTGGGTTTCGGAAGTGATGTTCACTTATATGTGGCTTCAGGTGAAGTATATGGAGGTGAAGCAACATTAGCACCACTCAAAGCTCTCTTTCCAAATTTTCATTCAAAAGAGACTTTAGCCAGCAAGAGAGAGTTGGCACCATTTTCATCATTTTCTTCTCGAATGGCTGCACTAGATTTCATTGTTTGTGATGAAAGTGACGTTTTTTCTACCAACAACAATGGAAACATGGCCAAAATAATAGCTGGTCGAAGGTATGTAGTTCTTTCTTTCTTGAAGGCATGAAGTTCGTTCCTTCTTTTTGTTTTATGCCTACAGTTTGTGCAGAAGCAATTCCAAGGTCTTATTAACAGGTGAATAATTTTCTCTTAGAAATGCTTATGCGCTCTTCTTGTTTTTGTTTTCAAGTCCAAACGGCTTAAACATTGAAGTATTCAATTCGTGGGGCTGGAAAAATTATAAAGTTCTCTTGGTGCATATTACATTTGCCTTCAAAATCTTTTAAATGACACCTGAACTGTTCTACATCCTTGTAGTTTCCTAGACACCTTTAGTCTTGCTTTATGGCTATGGCAGCACACTTATCCATGGCTACTTTGTCATATTTTTGTATTGCAGGAGATACTTTGGGCACAAACCAACAGTTCGTCCAAATGCTAAAAAACTATACAAACTGTTCATAAACCGACATAACAAAACATGGGAAGAGTTTGCGTCCAGGGTTCGATCTCACCAAATTGGTTTCATGGGAGAGCCAAATGAGGTGAAGCCTGGCAGAGGTGTGTTCCATGAAAATCCTTCATCCTGCATATGTCAGGATCCTGTAGCTAAGGCTGGGGCAGGTCTAAATCCTACCCCTCAGACTCTACCACGCGAGGGACATAAAAATGTGAAAGAGAATGCCGAGAGGAATGGGACTAGTGATGTGAGTGATGAGCACTCAATAGAGGACGATCATGATCAGGATGCGACTGACGTGGATTATGTGGACAATGGAAATGCGATCCAAGGTAAAGGCCTGGCTGGTGAAATGCTTTCGGAGGAATTCTTTTCGGACTGAGGAAGGAGACTGCATTTCTTCACATAACAAGAGTAATGAATTCTTTAACCTAACCCAATTCGTCAACAAATTCTTTGGGTCTTCATCTTGCCCCCTTCTCCCCTTTTCTTTTCAATGTCAACAGTTCATCGTCTTCTGCAGCTGGCATAGTGTGAAAAGAACTTTGTATATACAGAGGCCTTGGCAACCTTTTGTTTTTTCCTTATTGGTTGGCGATTCTTGCCGTAAGGTAAGATGGGTACATACAAGTAGAGGAGCATGGAGAATATACCAGATAGACAACTCAGCAAGGAAAATAAAATCGAGGGTGTTTTGTTTTGAGTAATCTATGTTGGAAGGATGGTTAATCTTAGTCAATGATCCATCGCTATTGATTAAAAAAATCCCCTTATTTTAAATTTTTGCTATTATTATTATTATTATTTCGCGTCAATTTAATCAACTAAAAATCCATATAAACCACATGATGATTAATTATTAACAATCAAATTCTTGTTACCTAGATTCTTTCTTCTAATATATATTAATCTATGGTTGGTGCTGATGTTTAAAAAATAATCAATAACATGTTTTGCCATCTACTTGTGTGCATGGACTATGGACTCGTGGGAAACACCCACTTGCATTTTCTTTCAATTCTCTTGAATGCCTTGGCTCTGAGGCCCAGTAGTAATTTCTTAATCCTTCACTCTCCAATTTAATATGCTTTAAGGCATCGTATAGAGCTCAAGAACCCTAGGTTAAGCCGTGAGAATTGGAATGCCTCAAAATCAAATAATTAAGTTCTGTTTGTTAGCTGGGAAATGGTTTCTTAATCCTTCACTCTTCAAAAAACTATTTTTCATGAAACAAACGAGCAGGGACCATCATTAATGCCGTCATGGTGATATCAAGACGGAGACTACTGGATATGGAAGAGTAGAAAGGGCCACTTATGTCTCTGTAACGGGCTTGGACTTCTTGCAGAGCGTAGCTGCTATGAAACTGTGGTCCATAGCAGTGGCAAGCCCCACACACATAGTGATGCTCTCTCTGTCATCCACAAGGAATGAGCTGAAAGGACTGCAGTCTAGACCTGTCCACGCCTATTTTATGTTGACATGTCGTGGCCAGTTTGGTATTGCAAAACTTATGATCTAGGTACGATTTAGGTACAGTATATTTCTACGTTTTAAAAATATAATTTTTAAAAAATAATTATTATTACACTTTCAAACATAGCCAATTGCTAAAAGCTTTCCTTTGAGCACAAGATCAAAAAATTTAATTTTTTATTAAAATTTAATGTGTTTTATATTATTTTGAAGTGTTAATGTTAAAAATAATTTTTAAAAAATAAAAAAACATCATTGACATATATTTTAACATGAAAAATTATTTAAAAAACAACCACAACCACACAATGTCTCAACCACGGATAAATCTTATAATATAACCTGTAAAATTATATTATATGTTAATTAGCTAAATATTTTTAAATATATAATTAAAACAAAATACAGATGTAAAAATAAATATAGCGTATAATCTTCAATTTCTTTTCTGTCATAATTAACTTTTCTTCCAGATTTGGAGGTGAAAATCCCAGGATGTCAACCCCTTAATTAGTTGAACCCTCCATTCAATTATGTTACGCAAGTTTGGTTTTAGCTTGACTAACTAAGATTACAGAAAGAAATAGAAATTAAGAGAAGATCAAAATCTTAAAATTGATAAGAACTGAACAAAAATATAGAATGGAGTGGTGCATGATTAGCCATTAGAAATAAATTATAGAGAAATGATTACTGTCTCTTTTTTCTTTCGTTTTTCCTGAAAGATAAGGAGATGGAGAGGGCCATCAAATTTTGATACCGCACCAAGGAGGAGGAGCCTCCTAGTCGCTCTATCACTGTCAAAATCATTTGGAGGTCCTTGCACGAATTTGATTGGAAGCCAGCTTTCATGTCTTCCAAGATTTTAACTGCTGTTAGTTCGGAAGGTTAATAATTATTGGACTTAAGAGTTAATCCGAGTTAGAGTTAGGTTTGATATCAAATCATCTCGAAGTTTAAAAAGGTCAAATCAAGTTGGCCCAATGAATAACTCGTGATCTTTTGAAATCCAAGCTGAAATCTTATTTATTTAAAGGGTGATTGAGACAACGTTTTAACAAGTGTTTTTAAAATTTTGAATTTTATTTTTGTTTTAAATTGATTTTTTATGTTTTTATTTTTATTTTTATCTATTGATATGAAAAATAAATTCCTTTTTTGTTTTTAAATTATTGTGTTAATTTTAAAAATAATTTTTTAAAAATAAAAAATATTATTTTATTATATTTCTAAATAAAAAACACTTTAAAAAATAATTACAACAACACTCTCGTTGTTGCCCGTGAACCAACAAAATATATTAATAATCGGTGATTTGGTTAGAACTCCTCCTTAATAACAACTAATGATCTCATTTATTGGATCAATGGACCCTATGAAAACCAATCACTTTGGTTGGTGAAAGAAGGAAAGCGAGAGGCAAACCTCGAAAGGTCCCTTGTCTGTGAACCTTCTCTCGGCCGAGCCCTCGAGCAAGTTTCTATCACCACACCAACAGGACAGTTAGTATAATTTTACGAGTCATCTCTTTTTAATTTATAATGTTATAAACAAGCAACGAGTACTGCTGTGATCATTTTAGACTCCACTGTGTTTTTGCAAAAAAGCAATTGTATACCAAACACATCCTAATTCCCATATCATATGTAACATTGTCTTTCTGAACAAAAATCTAAATAGGTTTCCATCAGAAAAAAGAAAATATTGATTGTGGATTTGCTATAGAAGGCCTAGCCACTGCGTGGCCTGCAGGGTCTGGCGTTTGATTTCTCGGAGGCCAAATGACAACAACTTACGAGTAACGAGGAGACTGAGGAAGAGGCTCGTCAGGATTTTGTATGCTTAGTGAACTGTTTGTACCTCTCTCTCTCTCTTTCTCTCTCTCTCACACATGCATAACGTACCAAAATTAACAAGGACTTATCTTGAAATCCGCATGCAATGCCAGCACAAAGCCACCGTTACTCAACAACACATGCCCTGGTCTCCCTAGCAAAGCACTCTTTCTTTACTTCTTGTGTGTCCATGTGGATACTGTCCTTGTAATAAGATTTGTAGTTGCCTCTTATTAGCAGTGTTCGAGGATTAAAAAAAAAACTGATAGAAATAAAAAAAGATAAAAATCACTCCTGACCATGGCATTGGAATACTTGGTTTCCCTTAAGAAGCCAGACATTAACTAATTAAGATTTAGAGTTTAGAAGTGCCCAAAACAAATGAAAAAAGTATGTTCATCGGTCTGCTCAGCTTTCCCATATTCCTAAAAGAGCAATATGATTAAAACTGGCCTCACGATCTGGTTTAGTGGAGTTGAAAAGGTGGATGTCTATGGAGGATTCTGCATAAAGTCCCCATTATTTTAGGCTTTCTATAGATTGGTAGGTCGGTATGGATATTCTCACCCTCAATATTCCTTTATTGACTTTGATTATGTTTTGTTTTGACTTCACTATGCTAATCTTTGATTAAGAACATCATCACAGCACTCTTCATCATGACATGTTTTATACAGTACCGTACTACGCTTATATTAAATACATTTATTTTTTCCCATTTACAAATCTTACTGCAAGAGAGAGGAGAGTCATTGAACTTAACCCTACCTATGATCCGGCTTAATTGAAGTAGGGCTGTCTGTTTTACCATTTTTTTAAAAAATAAGTTAGAACGGCATTGTTTTGCAGAAAACTTTTAAAAAAAGATCTTTCAGATTGGTGAGCTAGCTAGAATAAAAGGGAGTTTAATCAGATTATTTATTTATTTATTTGAGAATGGGAGCATAATTAATCTTAAGAACCAGTCGGTGGTGCATATCCATTACTCAAACCTCACATACCCAACGGCACCTTTCGATTCGCAGGAGAAAGATTGTGGAAGACAGGGATCAAGAATATTAGTTTAGATTAAGGTAAAGAACTGCAGTGGAAGACAAGACCACAGATTAAGATTTAATAGGAAACTGAACCTTAAAGAAAGGAAAAGACCTAGCATTGTTTCCAACAACGAAGATTTTCATGGCAGCTTGCTCCACTTCTTGAACGTGAGGGTGCAGAGATGCAAAGTGAAAGTGAGTGTTAAGAGTCTTCACCCAGCTCACTGATCACTCGGTACTTTTCACAGATTAATAGGCTCTTACTTAAAAAGAAGAAACAAGTATACTTTGTCACATGCATACTTCCCTCTCGAAGGACCCCCCTTTGCCCCCACTCCATGTTAAGCTGTCCATCCTTCTTCCCATTCTTTTGTTTTTTCTTGCATGTTGTCAAGGACTAGATCAGCAGAGAGAGAGAGTGGGGGAGAGGGGGAGAGGAGCTCTGTATAAAGAGTTCTTGAAGGGCACCATTGACTAGGAGGGTTTTTGGTGATTATCGGTACTTTAAACGGTTCAGTTTTGATGGAAAAAAAATGTATTCAAACTGAATTTTGTTCTTAAAATTTTGAACCGAACAGAACAGGATTGAATGAAAGAATTGATTTTATATTTTTTTTAAACCGAATAAGTTTAATTTAATTTATTAGCCTTGTAATTGGGCTATTTTTGACGGGTTTTGATCTACTAATCTTTATTTTATAGTCTGGTTTTGTAGTGTAGTTCGGTTTGATATTTTTATTTCTAAATTATGAAACCAATATTGAATCTAATCTAATTAATTTTTTAACTAAAATTATCAAAAAAAATATTAAAAAACCATTTAATTTAATTAATTTCAAATCAATTTTAACAAAATATCTCAGATAAATCGATTAATTTATTCAGTCAGTGTGTGACATGGCGTGGCTCCGAACTTCAAAAAATATCCATGTGGCCGGGTTACATTTTCTTTTCCCGTGTGCCTTAAAACTAAATTCTTTTTCGTTGGATAAAATGAATTTTATTTTCTTTATCCACTCGACTGGCACAAACTTCAATTCCTTAGACAGAGTAAATGTTCAGAAACAAACACCGCAGTTGTTTGAAATTGTATTAGTTTTTTAAAAAAAATACTTTTTTCTATTTAATTTGTTTTTAGATAATTTAATATGTTAATATAAAAAATAATATATTTTTTTAAAATAATATATTATTGTGAAAATGACGTGACAATATGCAAACAAGTTCTGTAAGTTGAATTATGTATTTGACAGCACTCATGAAATTAGAGGTGAGGTCCCATGCTACCGAACCATATACTGGAAACAAAACAATACCAATCCCGATGAGTTAGGGCCCGGGATCTTTGCAAACAGAGCGCCATTAAAATCTTTTGTTTTTATTTGAGTTGGATTTAAGAAAAATTATAATTACATGTAATCTGAGTTAATATGTACCTGTATTAGAATTTGGATAACAAGTCCATGAAGTAAGTAAATAAAAAAAAAATCTCTTTTTAAATGAATAAAATAACATTATTCTAAAAAAAATCCAACAAGTTTTTTACCGGGTTTAACTCGGCTACTCTTAATCACAGATTAATTTAAATCTTTAAAATAATTATATCGAATGAATTTTGTTTTTATTTCTTGTAAGACCTGACTCGGGCAAGATTCTGGTTTGACTTGTCGGGTTGGTTTTGATTTCATGGCTAGAATCAACTAGCTTCTATATATATTGACGAGTCATTTTATATTTATGTTAACATCTTATTTTTTGAAATTAATATAAGTGTTTGAGTTAGATTGTGTATATCTCGATTAATCCCACAAGTTTTGAAATTAACAACCAAATAAACCTTTTATAATCCTGACATTTATAAAACTTAAATTGATAACCTCTAAAAAATGAATTTAAAATCTAACGAGATGATCTCCAGCGTTCATTTTTAGATCATATTATGCACAGCACAGCTAAAAGGTACTCTTCACTGGAATTACAGTGAGGAAGGCGATGGAATTTGGAAATAATTTTGAAGTCGAACCTCTGTGGTTTATTTAAAAGCTGAAAGCTAAATCCGGGGAGTTTAGGCACATGAATGGTTCAGCACAAACTTTAAGCATCTCTCACGCACATGACACAAACATGATCTGCTGAGATCATGTTCTTTTCTTCTTTGACTGCATGACCATCCGTACACATACACTCAATTATATTATTAGTAGATTTGTCTTGCCTTGAGTAATCCTTAATTAATACTAATATCAATGGAGTAACAATATGCCCCCACCTGCCATGGCTACTCTTCCAGCTGATCAATGCCCAGGACCTGGTGGCCCACTGGTGTCCGACACCTTGGATTCTTTTTAGATGATGGTTCTCCACTTGGAGAGTGAATATGGCATTGCTGGCTAGGGTTTTAGCTACTGAGGTAGGTGGAGGAGTGTGTTGGTGTGCTGTTAAGAGGGATGGATCGTGAATAGATTGGGGAAATTTGATGCACCAAAGGGAAATATCAATGGTGCAAATTGGTACAATAAATTGTGTTTCGTCAATTTTTTTAAAAAAATAAATATCAAAAGGAAATAAAGATTTGGTTTTGGAGATAAAGGATACGTACAGACATAAAATACATCTTTTTTTTTTCTGGATTGATTTTAAAATTAATTTATATATTTTAAAACCATGAAATATAGAAAAACATGTCGCATGTATCTTTACAATCTTTATATTTTATATCTCAAAACAATAATTAAAGTCTACCTAAACATAAGATGAACAGGCTCTATTGCAGGGTGAGCCAAGCATGGTTGAACAACTACTAGTACGAGATTCTCTCTGCTGATGCAAGTAATTAGGTAAAGCTCTCGTGCGTGAGGTGCTAGTATGTGGGCGTACATGTATATTCTAGCCTAGAGAGAAGAGGACAAGGTTCTTTGCAGTTGATTGAGCGTGAGATTTAGTCTAGCTTTCTTGCTGATTTAAATAATGAGACCATACGAAGTCGTCGTGGCCTTATCATGCAAACAGTGAATATGCTTGCCGATTGACGAGGCAATCAATGTGCTAATGGGTTTTCTTTTTCATGATCAGTAAGTGTACCTTGAAGATGTCATTCTCCAGGAAGATTTCATTTTCAAGCCCTGGTTTTCTCCAAGGACAAATCATGGTAGATCACAACAAGAGAAGATTCTCAGCAAGGATGAAAATGATTTTCTCTTGTTCTACCAGGAAAAGATTTCATGTTTCTGTACTGTACGTGGTTAATTGCCATTTGCCAACAACACATCTAATCATGAAAGAAAAGAAAGTAAACAAATCATGTCATGATGCCCGATCGCTATTGGCCTGACTGTTGTGTGATTTGATTGTGCCACTGAAAATGCCTGCAGAAATTGGTTGGTATCGATTTTTCTTTAAACAAGTTTTTACATCAATCTTTTCTTTAAATAACTTCAATCTTTTTTTAAAATATTCTAGCAAAAACATTAAATTTGTTTTAAAATAACGTTGATTTTACAGTGAAAATGAGATAAATTAATATAAAAATTTATTAGATAGCAAGATTAAGACTGTCTATATTTTAGGGTCATTTTTAGATTTATTTTTTCCTTTATTTTACATTTAGGTAGTTGATACTCTCGTTGGCATATAAAATAATTTGCCAACTTTTCATACCCACACAGAAACAACAAAAAAAAAAAACTATAAAATTTAAAATTCCAAAGATAAAATTATGAAGAAAAAAAATATTACCGATGAAAAATATTTTGTTCATATCTTTATAACACTAGAATATACTTAGATATTAAAAATGATATTTTACCATGTTCGAGACTCATGTGATTTGTCCATGTTACTGTACATTACTGTAGCATAGCGCTTGCGCTACGGCGATGTACAGTAACATGAATAACGCGCATAAGAGCGTATTTGACGGTGTGGTTGCGGGTGTTTTTCAAATAACTTTTCGTGTCAAAATGCATGTCAATGATGTTTTTTCATTTTTTAAAAATTATTTTTGACATCAGCATATCAAAACGATCCAAAATATACAAACCATATTCAATTTTAATAAAAAAAAATTTTTAAAATTTTTAGAAACACAACCGCAGCCGCGTTCCCAGACGTAACTTAAATCTCGAGACATGGTAAAATGTACTGTAGCACAACACTTGCGCTACAGTGATGCACAGTAACATAAATAACACCCATAATTCTCGAGACATGATAAAATATACGCTACAGTGATATACAGTAACATGAACAATGCGCATGAGTCTCGAGACAAGATAAAATATATTTTTTAGTATATTTTACAATGATATGAACAATGCACATGAGTTTAAGGACATGGGAAAATATTATTTTTACTTGAAATATTTTATAATTGTAATTACAACTAAGAAGTCATTGGATTATAGTATTCAACACAATTTTATTCCCAGTCTGACCTAAGATCTAAACCATGTTGGTTGAGAACGAGGGTTGTCCTCCTAGCCATCTGCTCATATATATGCCAGAATGGCCCTGTTTTCAATTTCGACACCAGACTGATGACTGCAACCCTTTTATCCAGTTGCACCACATGAGGATTCTCATTGAATTTTGGACAACGGGACACTAAAGTTTTATTCTTGGTGATGGCTTTTTCATTGATACCCATTTACCGAAAGCTGTTCATGTGAGTCCTTTACTTTGCACTTTAATTATAAAAAGGTCCAGAAGTACAAAACACCAATATCGCTAAAAGAA
>Ga0325404_1004251_pt1 | contig 15258 bp, 10 predicted proteins | sample PopdelMetagenome_18_FD_205664 | JGI IMG/M metagenome (GOLD analysis project Ga0325404, IMG submission 205664) | Populus deltoides microbial communities from Bellville, Georgia, United States - Xylem-Control-R1 | ecosystem: Host-associated > Plants > Phyllosphere > Stem > Wood/Secondary xylem... | reverse complement strand
GAGCTTTGATATGACTCCATGGTCTTTTTTTATTCTTTCTCTCCTCTCTCTCTATTGTATTTTGTGAAGAGATGGGAGAGAGAGAAAAAAATCTCAGAGGCACACCGAAACTCCAATTATGATATCATTGGTATCATCAGAAAAATATCAACGAGACAAACAAACAACACCAAAAAAAGTGACCAATGATAAATGTAGTGGGTAACACTTGTCGCCGAAACAAATAAGCCAACCGTCATCTTTGGGAGGCGAGTGTAACACACTCAAGTTATCGTTGGTGATCCTATTTCGTGTAGTTAAATTCATGTCGTTAAGATCTTTTTAATAGTATAAATAATATCATAATTGGAGCTTTGATATGCCTTTAATTTTTTTTTCCTTCCTTTTCTCTTTACCCTCTCTCCTCTCTCATGCACAATCCATTTTTTATTTGAAATGTCGTGTTTTTTGCGTAGCGATAAATTTAAATGTTGTTTTTTCCAGTTAAAACATGTATAAAATATGCTATTCGTTGCCAATATTTGAAAAATATATACTAATAAGCAAAAATTGCCTCCATTCCAATCCAATCCAATCCAATTTCATATTTATTGTCCAGGCCAGTCTATTTTAATCTGTACTGTTCAGCCCAACTTACCAAGGGCACCCTAAGGCATCAGGCCAAGATTGGGCCACTAAATCTGAAAGCGGTGTCGTCGTAGGAGCCCTCGATTAGTCAATTTTCCTTCAAAAAGAATATTGTTGGTGTCATTGTAAGCACAGCAGAAGTGGCCTTTCGAGAGAGGAGAGTAGTGTTAGGTGTACCTGTTGAAGTAACCGTTAAATGGCGGTTACGTTTTTGAAAGCACACCCAAAACCCGCCAAACTCGCTCCTTTTTTTTTTATATATAATATAATGAAAAATATCCCATCGATTAACTTACTCAAAAAAAGAAAAAGAAAAAAAAGAAGATGAGGAGGCATTATGAAGTGATATTCTTGATTTTCTGCATCTTCCTAAGTTATTTTACTGTGCAAAGTATAGAGATTTTGTCGAAATCGAAGCTTGAAAGATGCGAGAAAGCCTCAGATTCTGATAATGATCTCAATTGCACCAGAAAAATCGTCTTAAACATGGCTGTTCCCAGTGGTTCTGTAAGTCTCCTTTTTTTTAATTAATTAATTAACTATTGTCTAATTATCGAGATTAATTAATGTTGTTAACAAAAATCCCCAATTCTTCTCGTTTTGGTGTAGAGTGGCGGAGAGGCGTCGATTGTGGCGGAAATAGCGGAAGTGGAGGAGAATGCAACTAACTTGATGGAAACAGTGAGAGTACCGCCGGTGATAACAATCAATAAAACGGCTGCGTATGCTTTGTATGAACTTACTTATATACGGGTGCGGCGCGGCGCTTTCTCGGTTACTTGTAAAAAAAAGAAGCACACATCATTTGTGGTTTTAATGCTTAATTGATAGGTCGATAACCTTGTGAAATTACTTATGGTTGTAATTTGTAGGATGTTGCTTATAAACCTGAAGAGTATTATGTTAAGACGCGCAAATGTGACCGGGATGCCGGTGCAAATGTTGTCAAGATATGCGAGAGGTGACTCATTTCTCCCCCTTTTTAATTTATTTTTTAAAGCAACACTGTCCGGTTCTTTGGCACTAGTTGTTTTGCCAATTTGTTAAAGCATGTGATCAGCCGATTGAAAGTAAAGTTCAAAGTGTTGTTTATTATCCGGTACGTTATTGTGATCAACCAACATTTGCGAGAAATGGTCCTTTTCTTTTAGAGACCAAAGCTTCTGTGTTCATTTGGACTGTTTCTTCGATTGTCTTCTTCTTGCCTGGAAAGTGAGATTAAGTTATAAAAAAGTTGCAAGTTCTTTTATGTGCATGCTTACTGGACTAACTGCCTCAGAGTAAATGTTTTGTAGGTTACAAGATGAAAATGGCCACATTATCGAGCATAGTCAGGTGGCATTTCTGATTTCTTGAATCTCATTTGGATTCCACAAGCACCTACCCCACATACACACCCTACACTTGTACATGCATGTTTAGTAGTACATGGTTCCATAGTGGATTTTGCAGCACCATATCTACCAAAGTTTTCCTAGTTAGCAATTAAACCTATTCTTTAAACAGGACTCTATATGCAAAGATTTACCTTTTGTGTTGGTGATAATACCATATTCTCCTTTTCTTCACATGTTTTATCACTCCCCTCTTCCTTTCTCTTCTTTCTTCTCTGCTTAGCCACTCTGTTGTCCTTGTGGGCCCCAACGGCGGGTACCCTCATCATGCGGAAACTTTTGTAAGTGCCTTGTCATAAGTCCGACATTCTCAGTTTGCCTCTTAAGATGGAGATTGCAATTTTATTATCAATGTATACCTTTGTTTTGAGCAGTCGACAAACTGATGAAAGGGAAGGCCAACACTGCACACTGCGTCAGATTTCCAGGTGATTGGTATGGCTTTTAGGATAAATTGTTTTCCTTTTGATGTTTCTTTGCTAGCAAAACCCCACCCAATCAATAAAAAGTTGTATGAGGACACGCAATGCGGTTTTTTGTTAGTTCAATAATTAATATTTGATTATAGATGTTAGAAGCAGAAACTCATGCCATGCTGATGAATACAAATGGGTGTCAATAAGCAAGTTGGGCACAGACTTATCTTATTGCCTTTCAATTCTCTTATGATATAAATTATTAACAATCTTTTCACAATTTAGGCATGTGAAATTTTCGAAGCATCCACTGTTTTTAAATGGCATCCTCATTTTTTGCTGAACTTGACTCGTTTAATGAATGAGAAATATGGTTCTAAGAAGAATCTTGTTTATGAATTTGTAATTTTGGAATGGTTTAGCTATAGGATGAGTGGTTAATTGCATTGCCATGAATATTATTAATGAACAGATTATAGATAGTTCAGTTTAGTCTTGTATTTTCTGGTTAATTGCTGTCTATCTAAATATCTTTCCTTCTAACTTTTACAAGTGTTTGATTTTATGCAAGACTAATATTTCATTGTTCACTTAGGTTCCATGTTTTTGGTATTGGACAGCGATCAATGGGTTTCAGTGTACGAATTGAGGTGAAGACAGGATCTAAAGTTTCGGTATATTTTTCTCTACATCAAGTGCCTCTGTATACGAACTGTTCAATTTATTTTACTCAGCTTCTGCTCTAGAATTGCTCGTTGGAACAGATGCCTGCTTAACTTGTTTGCAATTACTTGAATGCCGAGGGAGACTGAAAAATAAAATAAAATCATGATCTGAATTAAACATGATTGAGGGCTTCTAACATGATACTTAAATAAATGTTCTGCTAGTCTGTTGCAAATTTGATGGTAGAGTACAGTATGGGCTTGGCATGATTTCATGTTTCTGTTCTTTCTATTTTACTCCAGCATCTGCTCTAGAATTGCTAATTGGAGCATATACCTGCTTAACTTGTTTGCAATTACTTGCAATGGGAGAATCAAAAAACTTGATTCCAGTACGAGTTAAACATGATTGAGGGATTCCAACATAATACTGAAATAAATGTCTCTCTGGTCTGTTGCACATTTGATGGTAGAGTACATTGTGCAGGCCTGGCTTGATTTTCATTTTTTTTCCTTTTTATCTAAGTTCATCTTTCTTATTTCCTCACTTTTGCAAATGAAATGAATTTACTTTTCTTTCCACCTTTTCTCCATCTCTTGTTCTAAATTTAAGAAGTGTCATCACTGCTTTAAGTTGTTTCACTTTTGCACTCAAATGGAATTGTTTGAGATTGATTTTGGATGGTATCTCATATTTCTTGCTATATTCTTCCTAATTTTAAAAGTCCATGATAAATATCCTCTAGCTAAAGACTCTTTCGGTTTTGCTTGCAGGAAGTTACTGTGGGCCCTGAAAATAGAACAGTAACATCCAAGGATAATTTTCTAAGGGTTAATCTCATTGGAGATTTTGTTGGATACTCGAATATTCCATCATTTGAGGACTTCTACCTCGTCATTCCAAGGCAGGTATGCCTCCCTCACTAATATGATTACCATGGAAGTGTGCTAGCCTAAGGGGAAAGAAGCAGAACTTTTTATCAAGTTAGTTATGCATGTCAAATTTCTCAAGATGTTTTTCTTAGAAGTAATATCTTTTTACCAATAGCTTATAGCGCAATGGTAATGAAATCAATGGTAAAGGGAATGATATGTAATTCAAATCTCTATCATTGTATCCAAATAAAAAAAAAGGAGGCAAGAAGAAAGGAAAGTCTTGTTCATCTGTTATTGATTGGTAATTGTAAATGCACAATACTGTAGTGTTGAGAGTTTCTTATCTTGTCGTGGAAGGGTGAACCTGGACAACCACAGGATCTGGGAAGGAATTTTTCAATGTGGATGCTGCTTGAGAGAGTGAGATTTACCTTAGATGGTGTTGAATGCAACAAAATTGGTGTCAGTTATGAAGCTTTCAGTGGGCAGCCCAACTTCTGTGCTTCACCATTTTGGAGTTGCTTGCATAATCAGTTGTGGAATTTCCATGATGTTAGTTTGTCAGCTAGTAGTGGTCTCTGTAATTTGTGTCCCCATTTAAGCCTCTCCTAGTCCCAATTTCTGTACCTTGAACAGATTTCTACAGCTGTTGCATGGAGCTAAGAAGAGGGTACTTTATTTATGGCAGGCCGATCAGAACCGAATTAGGAGGAAGCAGTTGCCACTATATGGCGTGGAAGGAAGGTTTGAAAGGATAAACCAGCATCCAGTTATGTTTCCGCAATTTTAGATCTGATGTTCAACAATATGTAAACTATTTGAATTTTATAACTGATATGATTCAACTGCAGAATGCAGGGACTCATTCGTTCTCTATAGGAATTACTGAAGTTCTTAACACAAACCTTTTGATAGAACTAACTGCTGATGACATTGAATACGTCTACCAAAGGTTTGATATCTATACTTACTTTTTGTGATGAAACTTTCTGATGATAAAATGGTTTAACCAAAGGCATGATTTTAAACAATTGGTGATAAGATATTAATATGTAGGTTCATGGGTTCAGAATTATGGCCATGGTTCATGGGGTGTTGCTCCATCCGTATGAGCAATGATAGTTGGTTCATGGATTAATAATTAACTAAAAAGCTCGGATTACTTCTTTTAATGCCTAGAGTCCCTTAACTTGTTTACTGTAGCATGATCATCATTGCAAAATATCTAAAATCACTTTTACGTTAACATTTCTTTTCCATATTTACGAGTTGCAGAAAAGAAAAGATGTAATCCTAACAACTGGTATAAATTTGTACACTATTGCAGTGAATTTTACTAGTTACAAAAACCGGAAAAGATCAGGGAGGGAACTTTCTTTGCAATAGTATTCTTATCATTTGTGCAATTTCAACAATTTTTTAATTATGGCATTGCTTGTGTGCGTCACCATGCTTCTATTTAGGTGTCCATTTGTTAAGCTTCATCTTCATTCTTTTGCAGGAGCCCAGGAAAACTTTTAAGTTTCACCATCCCTACATTTGAAGCCCTTACTCAATTTGGTGTTGCTACAGTCTCTGCTGAAAATATTGGGGAAGTGGAAGCGTCATATAGCTTAACGGTATTTTAAACATTGTCCTGGCATATTTGGTCATGATGCAAAAATGCTTAAACACATACATACATACATGCTGATGCAATATTTACTCTTACTTGGATCACATTGCTATAAGATAATGATATGTTTTTGTTGATTACTTTCTCTATGTTGATTGTTTTTCCTTGTTCTTTGGCCAGTTATTGAGAATTAAACACCAATTTGACATCTTTCTTTCAGGGTGCATTTGTATTGCATTATAAAGGTTTTTTATGCTACGTTTCACATTGACAGAAATTTGTGTTTTGGATCTTTTTTTTCAGTATTTAAAAAATGGAAATAATAAAATTAAGCAGTTTCTAATATCTCCGCAAAATATTATGTTTTGAAATCTTCTAGTATAGGGTGGTTGATGTTGATAGTATTAAAATATGCGAGAAAGTTGAAGGACAAGATCTAAGTCATGTATGTTGGTGAAAGTATTTGACTGGGATGAGAGTTCAAATTAGATATTGATAAGTACATTCCATCATTATGTATTGCTGTATTCATGTGATGCTTTAAGGAGTAGTTGCTGTAACACATTCTACCTTTAGCTATTATGATGATTGTCTCCTCCTTGCAGTTTGACTGCTCAAGAGGTGTTTCGCTCATGGAGGTAACATTAACTGCCATATTGATCATAATTCCTAACTATTCACAAAGGACACAATCCAATTTTAATGTTTGAATGGTTGTAGGAACAATTCTTCATTTTGAAGCCCAACGAGATTACAATTCGGTCATTTAAAATTTACCCAACAACTGATAAAGCTGCGAGATATGTATGTGCTGGTAAGGTTACAATGGTTTTATTGCAACTTTTCTTGTCACTGTGTGATAACTATGATGGAGAGAAATCTGAAGTCTCAATTATTGTGCTTTAATCCAGCTATTCTGAAGGACTCTGGTTTTAATGAAATTGATAGAGCGGAATGCCAATTTTTTACTACTGCTACCATCCTTGACAATGGATCACAGGTTTGGGGACAATTACATACCTGGCAACTGGTCGATTTTCTACTCATGCAAACAAGATCTCTATGAACAATTTCTTATGTGAAGGAGTAAAAGGATTTGAAACTGATTGTCGCAAAATAAGGAAAGAATATAGAAAACGTGTTTTGTCTATGTAAGTGTATGTGTTGCTAAATGGAATAATTACATAAAAGCTGCTGAAACATGATTAATATCTGTCCAACAGGGTTCAATAGTGCATTTGTATTTTCTATGGTGTGGCTGAAAGCTTCCAGATGCTTGTTCTGCCATTCAGTAGCATAAAAATTTTACTTCTCTTTGATCTGCATTTGTGGGTTATTCTTATAATAATTTCTTTGTTGTCTTGATTAATGTTTTTTTTTCATTTGCAAATGTCATTTATATCTGTGTAGACCTGACAAGAAAAATCCAGAAGAGGGGGTTATAGAGAGCCGCTAAAATCTACCATTTCATAAATGTTTGATGAGAGTGTAGGAGTTTTCATGCCTAAAAATTTTTAAAGATTAATTTGCTCATAATATTAGTGACAGTACAGATTATCAGAATTTACTTAATGTAGGAGGTGTTTAATTTCATCAAATTCTCAAAATATCTTTATAATAACAAAACGTGTTTATAGACTGTTCTTCAGACACACTGGCTGATGCTGTTTTAGTTTAGCATGTGATTTTGTTTCATCTTTGGTCCAATAATAACTGATGTTGGTGAATTATGTGGCAGTAGACTTAATGATCGAATTAACCACATAAATCCTGAACTTTTTGCAGATTGCTCCCTTTCTACCACCAAAGACCAGTGTAAATGGTTTCTTTGAAACTATTGAAAACATTTGGAACAGAATTTGGGAAGGCTTAGTAGACTTCATCACTGGAAAAACCTGCAGGTACTTGTCCATTGATTTGGATTAGGATGACTGGAAGGTTTTTTTTTCAAGGAGATTACCTTTTTCTACGCTTGTTGATGTGGACCTGGATGCATTGAGCTCTTTTGTTTTGCCCTTGTCATTAGGATATATATATATTCCTTGCAGTGTCCTTAGGCTTGTGCACATCCATTTATCCGTAATTTAGCATTTGCATTATATTATGAACTTAAATGCTTCAAGTAACGTTTATATTGGTGAATTGCACACCCTGGAATTTCTGCTGGCATTGTGGTGAAATAGAAAGTTCTGATTGACATGCTAAATTTTGAAGGAAGTAGTATTTTTTATTTGGCTGCTAAAATCAAGCCTACTAGATAGAGGGCCATTAGCTGATTTTTTAGCTCTTTAGATGGGCTCGCGAGATCTTGTTCTTTTTCTTAGGTCTTGCAACTGTTTTGATGTAACTTATGTTCCTTTTATGGGCAGACAGAAATGCTCCAGTTTCTTTGATTTCAGTTGTCACATACAATATGTATGTATGAGCTGGATGGTGATGTTTGGTCTACTTTTGTCTATTTTTCCAACAGGTAACAACACTTTTCTTCTTCGAGGAATAGTAAACTTTATACAGAACTGGAACGTTCTTTTCTTATTCTAATGAGGAACGCATACTAAATTGTACTTTTGAGTTCCAGTGCTTGTGCTGCTATGGCTTTTGCACCAGAAAGGACTTTTTGACCCTCTTTATGACTGGTGGGAAGATCATCTCTGGACTGACGAGCAGAGAATCAGAGATACTCGGAGACACAATAAAGATATTCATGTGAATAGACATCATGAGTTGGGAGCAAGACAACACAAGCATAATGCTCATAAGAAAAGAACCATTCATCAAGAGCATAGGCATAGGCATTCAGGAAGGGATACAGAGTACTATCATTATCTTCACCATGTCCACAAGGACAAGAGTAAGCACAGGGGAAGTAAGAAAACAAGTGTCTTGCAGCAAGTCTATTTGGATGGAGTGGGGAATACCAAAGTTGGACATCATGGACACAGAAAGGAGAGAGACCATGGAAGGACTGTTAAAATAACCAGTCAGAAATGAGCTGTTGGACGATTCACACTTAATGTTGCTAGCTGAGCAGATAGAAAATTGGGGAATGAATCATGTTACCAGTTATAGACTTATAGAAGATCAAATTGACTTTCTCTAGTTATGTTTGTTTCTTTTGGGCGAGTGTACCTGATATGGAATTCTTTGAAGTGGAATTGCAGTGGTGGCAGCTGTTTTCCATGGAAAGGATGAGACTGATTCATTTACACTAATTGTTAAAAGTAAATTATCATTGTGATAAGCATGTGTGTGTGAGAGTATATATATATATATATATGCCCTTGACCTTCTTTTTTTTACAGAAATTATATACTGACAAACAGGAAATAAAAGGACAAGAATTTGCATTTGGTCGTGATCAAAACTGTAGGTTTGTCTCTGCCTGTGTGAAAATCAGAGCTGCCTGTTCCTTCCGTACAGTATCCAAATGTTACTTTAACCATGACCCTCTCTCACAGATTTCCGATTGCAATCCCGATGGATAAGATTCGAAGTTTGAAGCTCTCAATATGGTGGCTCCAGCCATAGGTATGACTTGCCCTTCATCTTTCTGGTAAGTGATTATGTAGTAGAGTTATATCTTTTGTCTCTCTCCGTGAGCTGAATGTGATAACCACTTGGAAATTGTAAACCAGGAGTTCGAACAATATTTCCTCCTTTGATTGCTTGCCACCTGAAAAGTTTAAATAATAGTGAAGGTTAGTCTCTCTCTCACACACACACATGCACCCATGCGTGCGCCCTCACAGACACCCATTGCACACTTGCAATGAACATTCACAGAAACACACTCAATCGCTAATTTACGTATGAAAATGTTTGCATGCTATTACCTGGACTTCGTGACCAAGCAATGTAGAAATACAGCCATCTGCACCTTGGTAAACTCTGTTCCAACACAAAATCTCATGCCACCACCAAAGGCCATGAAAGTTTTGGATGCACCATTTACTTCCATACCCTGTACGCCACAGTAGGTTTTATTATAATGGGAAATACATGGTGATTATAAGGGTGAGAACTCCTTTTAGTATTGAAATGTCCGCAGGTGTTTCAAGTTGAAAGGATTTTCAAATATAACCCACCTTCCATCTCCATGGATTGAAGGCAAGTGGATCTTCATATTTTGCTGGGTTTAAGTGTACAGCGGGGGGACAGACCATTACTGCCCAGCCTGCTGGAATGGTATATCCTGCCATGCCAATTTATATAATAATTCGAATTGCCATAAAACATTCTTTGCGCACTGTAGTAACTGACACATGTATTGATTGCGAGTAAACACGTACCCTTAAACTGGATATCTCTAAGTGTTTTTCTGAAGATCCCTGGAACTATGTTTGCCAGTCTAACAGTTTCATTAATGACCTGCAAAGTTGAGCTCGTCAGTTTATAATATTACAAAAGCTACTATTATGATATCAAACTGGTGACGAAGTGCTTGGCCCACCTGAAACGTGAATTTCATTGATTTGTATTCCTTCCATGTAAGACCAGAGATGGCATTTTCCCGATTTTTTAGAATTCCCTCGTGCTCTTCCTGGGAAAAGTGTAAACATCTAGAGCATATTAGGTTTTGAAGCACAAAAGAAAAATCATGGAGAAATACAATTTTAATAACTTTCTTACAGACCGTCAATTTCTTTAGCACCAGTGGGTGGTCCGATATAAACTTGACAGCTAAAGTTAGACCCAGGGAAGTTGTTTCAAAGCTGGCAAATAGCAGCACAAACATTAAATCCAGAGCGATTTCCTCTGTAAGGATTGTTTTGTTCTTTTGAAGTTCTTCAAGCACATAATCAAAAAAATCAGTTTCGTGCTTTCTCGGATTTGCTTGTCTTTCCTGTAGCAGGTTCTTTAGCATTCTCATTGCCTTTTTCCTACCCTGAGAATTCATAGAGCAGTCAAGACAAAAAAGGAAAAAGGACAATTTTGTTTGGAAATGTGCATCCTCCATTTGCAGAATTGATTTGATGCTCGAGTGACAGTATTTTAATCTACTCTGGGTTTTTGATCGTGGCTCTTGCTTGCCAACATTTTGGACGCGCTAGTTTGCTTCTAGGTGGTCTGAGCTTCTAGTTTGCAGGTGCTCAAGTATTGTTAACAGAATGAAAGGATGCATTTAAATGATTAGTATGGAAGATTTCAGTTTACCTGTAAGCATTCGTGATATGCTGTTCCTGGAATGTCCAAAGGGAAGGAGATTAATCCTTGTATGAATGCAACAAAGTTCTCCCTTAGATTCTCTGAAGATTTTTCTTGATCATAACTTATCAGCTTCTTCGCCGTCAGATCAAATATCATCTATGAAAATCAGAAGTGTTGTTAGATTCAGAATAAACAATGTTTGGTTACTCTTTTTACGAGAAGAGGGATAGTATGAGAATACAGTTGCAGTTGCTTCTTTCAATTCAACTGATTCCTGATGAGACCATAGTTGTAATCTATTTGATGCTATCTGTTCAACTTCAGGGAGCATTTTTTTAAGGCTTTCAGGACCGAAGAGATTAAGCACCATATTCTTAAGATACTTGTACATGAACCCATGTAACGAACCAACATTTTGCCTTCCAAAGATCTCCGTGAATGTATCCGGATACCAGCTCTGGAACAATTTTCCTTCTTGTTGGAAGATAAAGTAATTGAGATCCGGATCTGTTGATACTACAACTGGCCTTCCGACCAAATTAGTCCGGAATATTGGTCCATATCTGAAAGCAACAGCAAAAACTTCAGAACGAATGAAGGAGGCGATGAATGCACAACTTTTTGAACAACTTGGTCATTCACAAGATCTTTACCTTTTCATCCTGTCTCTGACAAATGGAGAAATATCACAAGAAGTATTTGGAGCGAAGAATTGAAGGGTCTCGCCAATAAGTGGCAATCCCATTGAACCTGGTGGAAGAGTGCCATTGCATCTGGGGTTTCTCCAGCGGTAAACCCAATGTGTGATGCTTATAATAATCAAAGCTCCAAAGAACAAAGCCCACATCTTGATCAAATAGAAGTGTCCAAGTACAGAGTACTGGGAAGATGTTGGATTGAGAAGAAGATTTTAATGTTGATATGCTTTTGACAGGAAAGGAAAATGGGAAGGGTAAGGTTACTAGAAATGAGAAGAGTTCGAGGTAGGAAACATGGGAAGAATAGACGGGAAGGAGAAGAAAATGCTGGCATGTTTCTCAGCAACCATTAGGAGTCATCTTAAATAGGCAGGGCATAAGTTAGAAGCAGACAGAAAAAAAGCAGTACCAGTTTTTGTTAAGTTGCTCAAAAAAATAGTAGTTGAATATAGAATACAATAGCTGAAAATTATTCTGCTAGAGACCACTTATTGTCCCACGTCAACGGTTTCTATAAGTTTGTGTTAAGAGCCTAGCATGACCATGAAACTGACATGATGTTTCCTCTCTCCGTGCAGATAATTGTTTTTTTTTCACTTGAATAAGTAGTCAACGTAAAACAAAACTGAAGCACGAGGCAGGATTTTAGCCTTTTTTAAGGACATTATGCATGAACAGAAGGGCTCTTCCCAAGATTTGAGAGGATAGAGATAGAGGTTCAAAGGATCTGTCTGACCTAACCAAGTGTCTGAAACCAATCTTCAATACGTCATTTAATACGAAAATCTAATGGTTTCACCAGCTTCTCGGAGTCTTCTCAATATCCTTGCTAAATACTCCAGTATCTGTGTGATGTTATATGTTGCCAGTTAGAGATGCCTCACATGTTCTTGTTTTTCCTTTTCTTTCTTACTTAATTTTGTTAGAATTAGATCTCATCCTAGATCTTCTTTAGCTATGTAATCATTTGTTCATATTGTTAAATGCTAATGTCAAACTCTAGATCTTATTGCATACATCACTGTTGATCTTCTGTACTGTGCTCTAGAAACGTATGCTGTATATGCTTTTGTACTCATCTCCTGGAAATAATTTCTGATTAGTAGGTATAATAAGCTAGTTGATCAGGTTAACCGATTTCGACACATAGAGCACCGCCCCCACTGGCCCATTGAGCCACGGACTGGACCTCCTTGCAACAACCACTACAAATGTAGGTAGGTTACTGTGAATCATGCCCTCCATTATATGCAACCAGATTATAAAATTCATTTCTATGTGTTACTACAATAATGTTGTTGTATTGAGCGAGCTTAATGGAATGAAGTTGAACTATGTAACACCATTGTGGAGACTTGAAAACTTTGTCAGCTAATGTACTTCTTTTTTATTCCCGAGTTTAATATGCATAGTCACAGCCCATCTAGTGTTATTAAGCTGTAAAGATGCTGCTCTTCTGGGCTTGTAGGCACTGTTGTGAAGATGTCGGAATGCACCTTTCTATTCAAATTTTGTTATTATGTCTTGAAGAAAGGAAATTAAGTTTCTCATACATACCTGTCAAATGATCATATACACATAATATTGCCAGAGAATATTTGGGATTATGGTTGTTTTTCAAAATGTTTTTTCTTGAAATCGTTTTTAAAAATTCATCAAACCGATACAAGTAATTTAAAGGTTTTCTTTTCTTGTATCAGTGATTTGTTATCTGGTTTAGAGTCCAGTAGGTTCTTTAAGAGAGTGACACTGACACAGATTGTTTAACTGCTTGGAATGGGCATGGAAAGAGTCTATTTGAGGTGATGCGCATCAATGACAGCTCAGGTTTTCATACTATAATACTTTATAAAATATATGCGTTGCTTGCTACGAAGTAAAGTATTCTGTTCTCTCGTCCCAAAAGCATGTTTTTTCTATTATCATTCAGAATTGTTGTGTCCAGTGGAAAATTGGGAGAAGTATGAGCTTTCAGGGTCCTACCTGTCTTCACTGTCCAACGTAGGGGGTTAAGTGGTATCCCACATGCAGCAAAGTGTCCACAACAGGGTGATCCTACTACTACATAAGTCCACTACACCTATCTTTCCAATGATCCAACGGTTCATGATCATCAATGTGGCTGACCTTCTTAATCTATCAAGAGAAGTTAATTGGTTGATTAGTTGTTACCTCCTTATTCTCATGACACGTGTCTGTGGGCAGCTGGGTGCCTCCCAGCTCAGCCGTGTCTTATTGTTGATCTGCTAGATTATGACACTGCCAGCATATGCTATGGACCGTGTATAAGTAATTTAGTTTTGTTTTAACAGGCTATCTTGGGGGCAATTTTTAGGAAACAAACGGGGCTCAAGGTTAAGTTGCTAATCTATATCCAAAAAAAAATAAAAATTAAAGCTTTGTTTTTTTTAATCTGTTTTGAAGGGTGGTTACGATTATTTTTCAAAATACTTTTTATTTGAAAATACATTAAAATTATATATATATATATATTTTATATTTTAAAAATTATTTTTGATATCAACATATTAAAATGATTTGAAAATATCAAAAAAATATTAACTTGAAACAAAAAAAAATTAATTTTTTTAAAAATGTTTTTGAAATATAAAAATAAATAGAGCTTAAAACTTGTAAAAATAAAAGGCAACCAACTTGTTAATGAAAAGCTGACATGCATGTTGTTGCTCAGTAAATGGTTAATGTAGAGAAATGGATAGATAAGAATGCAGGTGCGGAGTTAGACGAGGATGAGAGGATTATGGAGAAAGTTGTTCTTCATGTCTATGCCGTGCGCCTAGGGAATCAGCATTAACATTTAAATTACACTTTTAAGTAAAGAAAAAGAGCTCACCTTTTCTTCACTAACATTTGGAAATAGGATTATATATACTAATCAATAGTTAATTGCCCACGCATTACTGCAACTTACATTTTGACAGTATTATATTAATAAACTCACATCATTATGATAACCAAACCTACTTTCTAGTTACTTGATCCAAACCATGTTTCAAATTAAAATAAATAAGATTTGACTTGTTTTGAAACCTGATGGATTCGCTTTTTATTTTATTTACTCTCTTAAAACTTGTTTAATGTTTTTTTTTTTTAAATAACATTAGTTAAATGTTTTTTTAATATTAAAATGATATTATTATAGATTTGCTAAGGTTCACTCGTTTAATCTATAGATCTAAAAGTGTTAAAAATTTTAATTTTAGAATCTATTTTTGTTTAATTATATATTAATAAAAATAAATATTCATAAAAAAGACAACAAATAAAATTATGGAAGTTAAATATTATTTTCTTCATCTTTTTTTTTCTAATTAATATAATTTTTAAAAATTAATCTCTAAACCAGGTCAGACAACTATACATAATGCAATTCCAAATTGACCATATTATGCTACAATAATTGTGATGTTTTGCTCTACTTAATCAAGCTTAGTGGAGTTGTTTAACAATTGTCTGTTTGGCTTAACTTTTTTTTATATCTATAGATGAAAATTTAACTTGTGAGTACTTATTCCAAGTAACTTGCATGAGTGAATTTTTTAAGTAGTTGTTTTATCTTACAGAATAATAAATAATATATAAATATTATCAAATCCTACCAGGAAAATATATAAATAATATATAAATATTATCAAGTAACTTGCATGAGTGAAAATTTAATGTTTATAGTTTCATCATTTGATACACACATTGCTTTTTTATTTTATATTGAATAATAGATAATTAACACTTAGATAATGAATATTCGAAACTTAATAAATATGATATAACTATCTAATTTATTTATAAAATAAATAA
>Ga0325404_1004247_pt1 | contig 15266 bp, 13 predicted proteins | sample PopdelMetagenome_18_FD_205664 | JGI IMG/M metagenome (GOLD analysis project Ga0325404, IMG submission 205664) | Populus deltoides microbial communities from Bellville, Georgia, United States - Xylem-Control-R1 | ecosystem: Host-associated > Plants > Phyllosphere > Stem > Wood/Secondary xylem... | reverse complement strand
CAAGGGAAGATGAAGTTTCTTCCCATATAGATAATCCTCAATTTGCATTTTCCAGTATCCAAAATCTGTCCCGTCAAATTTTTCAATTCCAGCTGCTTTTATTTCATCTGCCATTTTTACTACTTCTTCGATTCGAATTTCAAAAATCTGACCTTACCGATGTGTCCGGAATGGCCGAAAACCTTGGAAATGACACTGAGATCACCCCAATCGGACTTCGGATGGCTCAGATTTTAGCAATCAAAGTTTTTGGATTAACGGACGGTGCAGATGCAGCCGCGTGTAAGCCAGAGTACCGCCTGCGTCGCACCGGATCAAAAACTCAGTAGCGGTTCTGATGAAGCCACGTGTCCGCCGATTAGGTTCTGCGTCACACCGTATCAAAACTCACTAACGGTTCTGATTAAGCCACGTGGCAGCAGATTAGGTCCTGATCAAAACCTCATCAACGGTGAAGATTGAGCCACGTGTCAGAATCTTAGCTTCTGCGACACATCGGAACAAAACTCAGTCTGATGACGTGGCATGTGACGTGGCATGTGACGTGGCAGGTGACGAGGACGGTGACCGTACGGAGGTGATGACGTGGCGGGTCAGCCCGACCCGTTTTGCAGAAGCCGGGCGAAGATGGAGCGTGGCGCGCGTACGGCGCGTTGGTGCGCGTGGGCAGTCTGGACGTCGGCGCGTGGGGGCGCGTGCGGGCATGCAGGGCGTCGGTTATTCGCCGGGTTTTCAACAGGGGATTCGTCCGGTTGTCCTCTACACGATGGTATGTTAAAAAACACGTTTGGAGAACTTGGATTTTTGAGTTTGGATCAAACACCCTCTTTGTCAAGAACAAGCTCTGATACCAGTTGTTGGGCTATTTCCAGAACTCAATCACACACAATTTACGTGGTTCGGCAACTTGCCTACTCCACGGAGCTACTGGTTTGTATTAATGAAGCTTACAAACAATACAAACAAAGGAGGAGGAGATAAAACTCTCTCAACTCAACTCTACTCTCTCAAGCTCTCTCTTCTCTCTGTGTTTTCACTCTCTGCAACTCGTCGGTTCTTCTTCTCTGTGTTCTCTTGATACACACACAAAAACTTCACAGGGGGGCACATTAATATACAATTAATGGGAGTGAGGGGGAGTCCTCCACCATGTGCTAAGTGGGAGATTAGGTAATCCCACTTGCACATGGTGGGTCTTGCTTGTCTCCAATAATTAACAGGAAGGACACAGGAATCAATCTGTTATGCAACTGAAAATTGCTTATGTTGTGAAGTTGCCTGGAATTGTCTCAGTTTATTCTCCATGACATACTCAATGAACTAAGGGAAGAACGTAAGCATATAAGTGTTTCTTCCTCCATATAGGACCTCGACTGGAGTTGATGTTTTGATTTGGTTTAACTGTTTCGACACCTGAGTGTATCATATGACTTGTTTTGCTCTAGTGATTGCTTTGATCGCTGCCAAGCAAATTCTGCTGGTGCTCTATCAGTGTAACGTAGATATTTTTGATATGCATATATTAGAAGCCATAACTGCCTATGTTAAATGAAATTCATATTCTCCATCAGTGCATAAGAAGCATGTTTTATATTTCAGTTTCTACTAGGATAAGCAAGCAAGAATTATTATACAAATTGTGTGATGCAGGAAATATTCAATGGGACTAGAAAGTGTCGATAAAATTAAGGTCGAAGAAGCCATTCTAAGACAACTCGACAAATCATTTTACACAAATATTCCTTCTTCTTATATGGAAAATATTATAGATGGAGTGGTCCCAGCGATTGGAGTTGATTTTGAAGAGGAGAAAGAGGTTTACACTGTAAAGGTATCCCTTTTGCTGCAAAGCGACTCTTGGTAGTGTTTTTCTTATGTTTTTAATTCAATTTGTCATTAACTTTTCTTCCTTCAAGCAGTTGTCTGATAATACACGGCCAGATGCAACTGTTTTATGCAAATGTATTGTGCTGGAAGATAAAAAACTTCACCTCTACAAGGCAGGTTTTGTACTACCTAGAGTCTTGTCCTCTCATGTTAATTTGTCATATTATATGGTAGTTTGCGCTTTATCAATGTTACATCGTGTAATCACATGGACACCTTCTGATATTCACTTATGAATTTAAGATGGTTTCCAGTTTTATACCTTTGCTTGTTCATGGAGTATTAAAGTACAAAGATTTCTTGTAGGTTAAGCTAAACAAAGTGCGCCAGCTGGTCATAGATGTATCATGTCTTGATAAGAATCTGGACCTCAGGCTTATGCTTTGCACCAGCAGGATCGTAACAGCTCTTACTGTAAGTTAACATCAGAAATTTAGCTACAATCACACTGCATGATCGTTAGACACTCATTGAAGCATGAAGTGTCTTGGGCTCTGCCCAAACCCAGCAGAAACTTGTTAGTGAGAAAACTTGAGCAAGCTTCCTCCCTTCGTATTTTCCTCCAATTACAATCTTAATTGTGTCTAGCCAGTGCTTTCTCCATTTCAAAGAACGTCGTGATGGAAAATAGCAAGTAATCTTTATCCTAGAAATTAGTTTGATCACACCTAGAAGAGAAGATATGTAAAACAAGCAGTGAGTAGGCTTGCACTAGCGAGATAGGTTAACAAGACTAGAACGAAATTTAGAAGGTTAAAACCATATTCCTGGATATTGGTCTTTCATGCTTGAAAAATTAATGATTTTCATAGTTGGAACAATGATTTCCCTAAATTTGCATTAGAGATTTTCATCTAGAGTCTAGACAGCGCAAAGCTGCTAGTGAGTAATTTATTTCCAGCATGAAAATTTTAGTTTATTAAGCAGAAGGCAATGATTTGGGATTTTGCTACTTGGTAACTAAGCCAGATTATTCTTCTGATAATCATATATACTGCTTAAAAGATCAAAGCCAAGAAACTTCATTGTGGTAGACATATATTCTGTTAGAGATATAATTGGAATTTAAATCCTGATAGTGACGCTGTGGAGTGACTGATTGTATGAATCGATGCAGGATGAGGAGATGAATAGCCTTAGAGATCTGATCAATTCTGCAGTTCTAGATTCAGATATGAAGGGTGGATTAAGATGGCCCCTGGGGGAGGAGGCATCTTCTTGTGGTAGATATAGTGTCATTGGGGTTTGGCACACAGTAACCAAAGCCTATAAAAGTTCATCATTTAGGCTGAAAGCAAGAGATGCCGATGGATACGATTTTAAGACTGGAACTGGGGAAACTCTTAGAGAGATTTATCTGAAGTTGAAAAGAATTGTTTCAGAAATACAGGCAAGTTTCTTTAGTGGTTGACTTTTCCCTATGCCTCCTTATGTTGCTTTGGCTCATATAAAACTTCTAATTTGTGAGCTTTCTAAGACCCTAAGGAGAGCATCCAGAGCTGACAGATTTGTTAAACGCCTCATCAGTTATTTGCTCTTTATTATAAATTATAAATTTCCAGATTCATGCCTGTGTTAAGCTGTGCTTTTAATATATCTTCTAAAACTTTTTTCTTGTATTTAAAGCTGCATTTGTTGAATTATGAAGGAACCGGGAGCTGAAAGTGATTCAATCTCCAAAATGCTCGAGGACAGCTTCAGACTGATATGGGACAAGTTCTTATGCTGCGAACGGTTTCTAACATGATCATTCCAATTTTAACTCTCTTTTCTTCTTCTTCAGCATGGAAATGGGGAGAGAGCCCCATCTTGTCTGGATCCTATCCCATCACGAGGCGCTGTTTGCAAGTCCGAATTCTCTCCTCCCTGTGAATTCTAGGCTTCTTTAAATCTCTTTTTCTTTGTTTTTTGCTTTGCTTTGCTTTTTTTTCTTTTTCTTTTTTTTTTTTTTAATTTGGATGGTTGGTTTTTATAATTAAACTTTAATCAAAAGAGAATTTAGCATACAAACTATCATAATATTTTAGAAGCTCAAGTGACCTTTACTTTAGAAGCTAATGCGGCATGAGAAAGGAAGAGAAAATGAAAAAAAAAAGGAAAGAATAAATACTTGTTGGTTTACACACAAAAAACCATATGTTCCATATGAGACCATGATAGAAATGATGGTTGAGTCAACTTCTAGTTCTAGCAACATGCATGGAGATGCAGTGGCGGACCTAGAGTTTTTTCAATGAGGGGGCAAATTATTAACAAATACTATATTATATAGATATGCATTAGAAATCAATTCAAAACATATATACTAATTCATATCAAGTAAAATTAATTTAAAAATACTTTTAAACTGAAAAAACTTACTTTATAATTGTTCTCTTCGAGTTTTCATATTTTGAAACCGCTTTATAATAGCTTCATTATCAATCTTATCGAAGATATCTTTCTCAATGTATACAACCAAACTATCATTCATCCACTTATCTCCCATCCTATTCCGCAATCTACTCTTGATAATATGCATAGCAGAAAAAACTCTCTCCACTGTAGCAGTTGCAACTGGTAGAAGTAATGACAATTTGATAAGCATAAATACTAATGGAAATATCAAATTCTTATTTGTTTTTACCATTTTCTCTGCAAGACTAGCAATACCTTCAATACCAGAGAACTCATCATCACCACGTAGATCAACAATATACGTATTAAGTTGGTCACCAAGTACCATAAGGTCCCCTATAGAGAATTCACTAGGATAAAAAAGAGCAAGGCAAATAAGCTTTTTTTTGTTGAAAGTAGAGAAAGAGTCATTTGGGTTTAAACATGCCACACAAAGAAGTAATTCTGTACTCATCTCATTAAAACGATCATCCAACTCAGTAAGTTGCATGTTAATGATATTGTTAAACAATTCATAACGGAAATGGTGTAGGTTTGTAATCCCTTGAGATTTTCACCTTGAACGCCCACGAAGCTTGTACTCATCATCCATGTTTAGAATATCAATATCATGTTTGATGCAAAAAGATGACACTTCTTCCTGTAAAGATTCCCAATCATTCTCTCTCATCATTTTGAATTGTTCCTATGATGTTTTCAATAAACTCATAGCATTTTCTATGTCTTGATCTTTTCTTTGTAATGCTTGTGAGAACTCATTAGTAACTGCTAGTATCCTTCTCAAATAATGAAGCATGAATACAAAATTAAATGATTCCATAATATCTGTTAAAACGACTGCTTCTGTTCTCTGTTCTGAGTTCATCCCATCCTCCCTTATAATCTCAAGTACATCAAGAACTGATGAAAACATTGCAAGTAGACGAATGATTGTAACATAGTGGGAGCCTCAACGGGTATCACCATACCTTCTAAGAGAAGTTTCTTGATACAAGCCTCGTCCACTAGAAATTTCTCCATTTTCAAGTCCTTCAATAATTCTAGCATATTGTTTTTCTCTAATCACCTCCATCCTTTTGCATGATGCTCCAACTAAGTTTATAATGCTAGAAATAAAATTGAAGACATCTCCAACTTCATTATGCTTCTTTGTAACAGCCACAAGAGTCAATTGAAGTCTGTGAGCAAAACAATGTACATAATATGCACTTGGATTGCTATTTAGAATAAGTGCTTTCAAGCCATTGAATTCACCTCGCATGTTACTAGCTCCATCATATCCCTGACCACGCAATCTTGATATGCTTAGCCCATGTTTAGAAAACAAAGCTTCAATAGCTGCCTTGAGTGAACTAGCAGTTGTATCTCGCACATATTGAATGCCAAGAAAACGTTCAATTATATGTCCATTGTTGTCTACATATCGTAGAACAACAGTCATTTGTTCCTTGATTGACATGTCATGTGACTCATCAATTAAAATTGAAAATAATGAGTCACCTAGATCTTTGATAATCACATTTGTAATCTCCTCTGCAGCAACTTGAGTAATGTCTTTTTAAATATCTAGAGAAGTTAATTTGTTATGTCTAGGAGCTTCACTGAAAGTAACTCTTTTAATAGCGTCATTATTTCTAGAAAGAAAATGCAAGAGCTCTAGATAATTTTCTTGGTTGCTTGAACATTCACATTCATCATGGCCACGAAATGGAAGTCCTTGGTGTAACAAAAAACGAGCACACTCTATTGAAGCATTCAATCGAGTTCGATAATCACTTTGACTCTTTACTGTCTACTCAGATAACAAAGTCATGATACTTTGTTTATAATTCATCAAATTCTCACATTTTATCCGAGCTGCATTGTGACTACTATTAGACTTTCCAATATGAAGATGAAATCTTTCCTTTTTTTTCCAATTTGAAAACCCATCACCCACAAACGAATCAACACCCCCTTTTGACTTGAAGAGATAACAATACAAGCAAAAGGCAGCATCTTTGGCCATGTTGTACTCTAACCATGTTGGGTATGCACCAAACCAAGCCGGATTAAAGCGTCGTAGTGTTGATATATTCCCAAATTGTTTTTAAGGAAAATCACAGTGTGAAGGTTGACAAGGAACTTTTTGTAGAAAAGCTCTTCGGATTGCATCCTTATCATTTATATGGTATTCATAAATTGGTTTTCTTAAGCTAGGGTCAGCAAGGAAAGTGTCGGGGTTGATTTCAATATGACTTTTCTTTGAGCTTGATTGAGTTACATGACTTGAAGCTTTGATTGACTCTTCTTCCTCAAGGGATTTATGCTTGAAATATTTGTCTAGTGACATGTTAATTTAATATGAACCTGTTGGATTTTTTTATCATCATTAGTGTTTACATAACAATTAACACAACTATACAATAATTCACTATTAAATAAAAATCAGTTAAGTTACACAATAATTCTAAATCTTCCATATGAAATTCATAGCAAAATACACATCAATTCATCAAAATCAAAACCTATTTCAATTCATATCTATATGCATATAATAAGTATGTTGATTAAATTATACTTAATCATTTCTAGATATTTAATTGAGGAGTAATGCCTAGTGTATGTGTAAGAGGAACAATTCTTGAAAAACATGCTTTCTACTTGATATTTTACTTACAAACAAGTCATGTGAAAATATTAAATTTCAATAAACTACTCTGTCAATGCAAGAGATGTCAATAATAGTGGTTTTGCATGAATATTAATTTATTCCTTTATAATAAGAAAAGAAACATTTAATTGATTAAATTAGTATATTTAAACATTTATTTTGAACATATTCATATCGAAACCCGTAAATTATCATAAACCCCAATATTTTTAATAACTAATTATAAAAGAATAAAATTAAAATTAAACAATGAAATAAATAGAAAAAATAAAGAAAATTTACCTAAAATATAAAGCAAAAGGCAAAAAAGATTAATTGCTTAACTATACTTGATGAGAAGTTTGCATAGGAGAGAGGCAGAGAACAATTGCTCATGAGAAGAACAAAGCGGCACAGCAGCTCATGAGAAGAACAAAGCAGCAAAGACAGGGAACAAAAAATTCTTTTGTTAGTCAGGGGATTCCATATTTTTAAGCTAGTACCATTGATTTGATATAGAAACAAAAGGAAAAAAGGAAAAAAATTTGTGGAATGAGTTGTGTGTGTATATATATATATAAGTCAACAATTATAAACAATAACATCTTTCCTTTTTCCTTCCCTGCAGTAACAATTCCCTAAACTAATATATTAATATTTCAATAAAAAAAAAGTTAAGGGGGCAATTGCCCCCTTTTGTCCCTCTGGTGGAGCTGTATATGATAATAGTAATTGTTATAGGAGTATGATTATGGATACAATGAGAATAAATCAGGATTATACAAATATATGTTCAATTTTAGATGAAAAACTAAATGCAAACGTGGCCAGGTTTTTTAAACATTTTAAAGATTACAACGAACTATTATGGGTTGGGTGCACAAATCAAAGTAAATTATCAGTTATTGCACAGATGTTCACCATCCAGTCAAATTATGGGCAGAGTGAGGCCGGTTATGAAAAAATCATTGAATGGGTAAGAAGCATTTTCACCTGAAAGGAATAGGTTGAAAGAGAACTTTTATGTTACTAAATCTATAATGGAACCCTTTGGCCCAAGGATACCAAAAATTGACATGTGTCCAAACTTCTGCATGTTGTACAATCTTGAAAATACAAAATTGACTGAGTGCAAAACATACGGGCATGCTCCGTATAAACCCATAACTGGTAGGGGAAGAACTCTTTTCTCATAAAGAAAAAGTAAGATAATTCTCAATCACTCCTAGATTACAGAGGTTATTTAAGTTTCCAAAGACTACTGAGTACATGATATGACATCATTCATATAATGTGGTGGATGAAGTCATGGTGTACATTTCCAATGGTGAAGCCTATAAACAATTTAATAGACTACATCTTAAGTTTTCAATGAAACCATGGAACATACGTGTTGGGTTATGTACAGACAGATTCAATCTATTCGGGTTATTTTGTATGCCATATTCTTGTTGGTAGGTGATACTATGAGTGAGGAAAAAAAACCAAAAAACCGATTAAACCGAGAAAACTGGAAAAAAATAATCAAAAAAACGAACCGTGAAAAAAACTAATTAAACCGATTAGAATTTTAAAAAAACTGACCGCTTCGGTTCGGTTTTGGTTTTATAAGCCTGAAACTAAAAAAACTGAACCGAACCTTAACCGAAAAAAATCGAGTCGAACCGGAAAAAATTTCATATATTACTTGGTAAGTTTGCCATGTTTTTGAACAGACAATTTTTTCTGGTTTATAATATGAAATATCTGGATCTCCTATGTTTTTTTCCCTTTGCCTGTTCTGCATTTGGATTGTTAAAGACTGGTACCCAAATAATGTCTATTTCATGGTCATGAACTTATTAAATTAGAACTAAAGTGTCTATCATTTGTAGTTCTTTTGTTCTACCCAAATAATGTGTAGTGGAAGTTAATATCCCACATCAGCGGGTGAGGGAGTGGTAGCTGACCTTATTAAGAGTGCTGGTTGTCAACTTGTCATACGCGTTTTGGAGCGTCAGACTCATAAATGGGTATCACCAGGAACAAAAACGTGAGGGCGGTAAGGCCCACAGCGAACAATATATGGCAGGTTGGGCCAGGCTGTTACATTTGGTATTAGAGCCGACCTCACTGGCTGTCCGGTTGTGCCGACGGGTTCGCCGGGCTCCTTTAGGGGTGGATTATAATATCCCACAACGGCGGGTGAGGGAGTGGTAGTTGACCTTATTAAGAGTGCTGATTGCTGACTTGTCATACGTGTTTTTGGGCGTTAGGCTCTGAAATGGGCTCGCGTCACCAGGAACAAAACCGTGAGGGCGGTAATGCCCAAAATGTACAATATATAACAGGTTGGGCCAGGTTGTTAGATAAGTGGTTTTGTGTATTAATTTAATTGGCTCAGCTATGATTTTTATAATAAAATTGCTGCTTGTTTTTTCATATAACCATGCAGCTTTTACTCAGATTTAGAATGAAAATATTTCATCGTGTAGAATGTTTTTGTTAAAATGCCAGTATATGGTATATCTTGACAAGTTATGTTTTTATTATTATTGATTCATGAATTGCAATTTATCGATTACAATAATTATGAATTTGAATATATGGTTATGTGTTGTGTAATTGGTTTTTCATGATGCTGGAGCTTAATGGTCAGAACTTAAGAGGGAAAAGTTAGCTGGGAAAGCTCGACTATTATTATTATGTTTATTATAGTTCTGTCGTTATTTCTTTTTAGCTATGGAGTTTTAAAGATTTTAACTTCAGGTTAATTTATCTACAAAGTTAATCATTGTTGTTGGGATATATATATCTATTGCATAAATAAACACAATAGAACACAATAGGGATAGGTATTTGAATCAATTGCATTGATGACAGCATTATTATATATTTTTTTAATATCAATTTTGTAAGAATTCCCATGCATATAACATTTTTAATAATTATTGCAAAGTTTAAATGCTCATGTGTCCTTTTGTGGTTGATGGATTTTGCTAGAAAAAAATAATCAATGGAAGGTTCTGAAAGCTCGGATAAAGCATCTTGGACTAAAGAGATGTTGCATATATTTTTTGATATTTGTATTGTAGTTATTGATAGATGAATGAGGCCAAACACTCATTTCGATAAGGCCACATGAAAATTTGTTATAGTTGTCTTCAAAGAGAAAACTGGTTATGTTTTTAGTAAGACTCAACTTAAAAACAAATGGGATGGTGCAAAAAAGGACTAGAGGTTTTGGAAAAAAACTGAAATCTGAAATAGGAGTAGGATGAAATAGTGAACTTGGAATCATTAGTGCTGGTGATGAGTGGTGGAAGAAAAAAACTCAGGTTAGTTATTGATACCTTTTTTGTCTAGATTTGTCTTTGTCTTGTCCTATTTCTTAAACTATTTAACATATTTTATATGGTTTATGCATTTATTGTTTTATATTTCTTTTATATAGGAAATTAGAGGGTCAAAAAAGTTTAGACATGTTGGGATTGAACCATCACTTTGCAGTAAGTTTGATAGAATGTTCAGTAATGTTGTGGCGACTAGACATTATGCTTGGACTGATGAAGCTGGTTGCTTAAATTAGGATGTTTACCAAGTTTTTTCTGTTAGAATAAAACTCCTAGTCTATAGGGTTATCCTAGTTTCTAGGAATGTTGTTACCTGATCTTGTGAGATACCTCACAATGCTGCACTTTATTTGTTTTCCGTTATCATTGTAAGGCTATTTAATGAGCCACACTTATGTTTCAATAATCAAGCAACCTTGACCATTTTGTGCAGACTTTAAGCAAACTACTATTCTTGTTCATTAAGTGTAACAAAGTGGTATCAGAGCCAGGTTGAGAGAATTCTGAGTGTGAGAGTTTAGGAACAGCAGTATCCTAAATAGCTAAGAGAGAAACACCGTGAGAAACACGGTGAGGAAATAGTGAGAAAAACACTGAGAGAAACAGAGTGACTGAGAGATGGCTACTGAAGGGCAAAATTTGTTGAGCATTCCTAGGTTCGATGGAGACTATGATCACTGGAGCCTGTTGATGGAGAATCTTTTGAGATCAAAAGAATACTGGAGCTGCATTGAAACTGGTTTTACAGAACCTGATGAAGGAGAGACACTGACCGCTGCACAAAAGAGACACCTTGAGGATTGTAAACTCAAAGATCTAAAGGTTAAAAACTACCTTTTCCAGTTAATCGACAAGTCAATCTTAAAGACTATCCTTCAGAAAGACACGTCCAAGCAGCTGTGGGAATCAATGAAAACAAAATATCAAGGGAATACGAGAGTCAAGCGTGCTCAACTCCAGGCACTACGTAGAGACTTTGAGGTGCTAGAAATGAAGATTGGTGAATCAGTCACAGATTATTTCTCTAGAGTCATGGTGGTGGCCAATGATATGCGAAATTATGGAAAAGATATGCAGGATGTGAAGATTGTAGAAAAGATTTTACGCACTCTCACAGACAAATTCAATTACATTGTTTGTTCCATAGAAGAATCCAAAGACATTGATCTCCTTTCTGTGGATGAGCTACAAAGCTCACTGATTGTGCATGAACAGAAATTTCGAAGAACTAACAGTGAAGATCAAGCCTCGAAAGTTACAATTGATGAGGGACAAGGCAGAGGAGGACGTGGCAGGAATAGCTATAGAGGAAGAGGATACGGGAGAGGGCGTGGATTTATCAATAAAGCTATAATAGAGTGTTATAGATGTCACAAGCTTGGACACTACAAATATGAATGTCCAACTTGGGAGGCTAATTATGTTGAAGCAAATGAAGAATTGCTGTTAATGTCTTTAATGGAGATGAATGAAGTAAAACGTGGAGACGTTTGGTTCTTGGACTCTGGTTGTTCAAATTATATGAGCGGAGATGCAGAAAAGTTCTGTGAATTGAATAGGGGATTTAAGCAGCAAGTCAAACTCGGTAATAACACGAAAATTTCTGTGGAAGGGAAGGGAAAGATCAAACTAAAATTGAATGGCATGAATCATATCATCACTGATGTGTTCTATGTGCCAGAATTGCATAACAACCTGCTGAGTGTGGGAAAAATGCAAGAGAAGGGACTTCCATTTTTATTTCATGCCGGGATGTGCAAGATTTATCACCCAAAGAGGGGCATGATCATTCAAACTAGTATGTCTGCAAATAAAATGTTCATACTGTTGGCAAACACACAAGAGAGAACTGATGCCTGTTTCCACACAAGCTCACCATCACCAGATGTCACCCAACTGTGGCACAACAGGTATGGCCATTTGAGCCATCGAGGTCTGGAGATTCTGCAGACCAAGAATATGGTACGAGGACTGCCAAAACTTACTCCTACCACAGAGACTTGTACTGACTGCCTAATTGGAAAACAACATCGAAGCAGCATCCCAAAGAAGAGCACATGGAGAGCTACTGAAAAATTACAACTTGTGCATGCTGATATTTGTGGTCCAATGACCCCTATTTCTAACAGCAAGAAGAGGTATTTTCTATGCTTCATTGATGATTACAGTAGAAAAGCATGGACATATTTTCTGACAGAAAAATCAGAATCATTGTATGTATTTCAATGCTTTAAGAAGATGGTAGAAAAGGAAACTGGAAAGTTCATTAACTGTCTACGCACAGATAGGGGGGAATTCAATTCAAATGAATTTAAAGAATTCTGTAGGCATAATGGTATTAGGAGACAACTGACCACAGCATACACTCCACAACAAAATGGAGTGGCATAGAGAAAAAATCGTACGGTGATGAATATGGTTCGGGCAATGCTCTCAGAAAAGAAAATCCGAAAATCTTTCTGACCTGAGGCAGTGCATTGGTCAATATACGTGCTGAATCGATGCCCCACATTGGCAGTCAAGGATGCAACTCCAGAAGAAGCATGGACAGGTGCTAAACCTTCTGTGGAGCATTTCAGGGTTTTCGGTTGCTTGGCACATATACATGTACCTGAAGCCAAACGTACCAAACTTGATAACTGGAGCTTTGTTTGTGTGCTGTTGGGTGTAAGTGAGGAATCTAAGGGATACAGGCTATATGATCCAATTGCAAAGAAAATAATAATTAGTAGAGACGTAATATTTGAAGAAGCAAGGCAGTGGAATTGGGATGCAAACTATGAGGATCAAATCCTACAAGACCTTGAGTGGGGAGACATTAATGAAGTGGAAATAAATGATGAAGAAGCAGTTTCAGTCGTCGGTGGAGCTGCTGACAGTGATGCAGTAGTAGAAGATGAGGATGTGATGGTGAGTGACACCACAACTGACAGAATAATCCCACCTAACGGTGATGCAGTAACAGGGGATGAAGATGCAGCAGTGGCAGGGGATGAAGATGTAGTCACACCTGCAGAAACTGATGAAGATGCAGCAGTGACAGGGGATGAAGATGTCACAGTTGTAGAAACTGAGGACATTGTGGTGAGTGGCATGTCTAATGCAGAAGGGTCCATAGCAAGAAGTAGCAGAATTAGACAAAAACCGAAATGGATGTCAGACTATATTTGCAGAGCTCACTATTATGAAGAAGAAAATGAGATTAACATGGCTTTAATGCAAGGTGCAGATCCTATAAACTATGAAGAAGCAGTAACAAGCTCAAGGTGGAGAAAAGCAATGGATTCAGAAATCAATTCAATTGAGAAAAACCAGACCTGGACACTTACAGATCTACCAATTGGTTGCAAGAAAATTAGGGTCAAATGGCTTTACAAAACTAAGTTGAATGAGCTTGGAGAGGTAGACAAATATAAAGCATGATTGGTCGCCAAGAGGTACTCTCAACAATATAGAGTGGATTACACTGAAGTGTTTGCCCCAGTAGCAAGGATGGACACTGTACGAATGATTGTGGCTCTAGCAGCTCAAAGAAACTGGACAATCTATCAATTGGATGTCAAGTCCGCATTTGTACATGGTAAACTCAGCGAGGGCGTGTTTGTTGAACAACCAAAGGGGTACGAGAAGAAGGGCAGTGAAGGAAAGGTTTATCAACTACACAAAGCTCTATATGGACTTAAACAAGCCCCACGAGCATGGTTTAGTCGCATCGCAGCATATTTCAAAGATGAAGGCTTTGAAACATGCCTAAATGAGCACACGTTGTTTATTAAAAGGGGTGCAGAAGGCAAGGTGATAATTGTGAGTATTTACGTTGATGATTTGATATATACAGGAAATGATGAAGACATGATGAATGGTTTTAAAAACTCAATGATGAGTGTTTTTGATATGACGGATCTGGGAAAGATGCGATTCTTTCTTGGCATAGAAGTCATACAGAGAACATATGGCAATTTTATTTGTCAAAAGAAGTATGCTATAGATGTGCTGAAGCGTTTTGGTATGGCAGAAAGTAATCCAGTTAGCAGCCCGATTGTACCAGGTGTCAAACTGAACAAGGATGATCAAGGAGTACAAGTTGATGAATCCTATTACAGGCAAATTGTAGGAAGCTTAATGTATCTCACAACAACTCAACCAGATATGATGTTTAGTGTAAGTTTGATCAGCCGATTTATGTCTAGGCCTACTGAGTTGCACCTACAAGTTGCCAAAAGAATACTGAGGTATTTGCAAGGCACAACCAACTTTGGTATTCTATATAAAAGGGAAGGGATGGACGAGTTGCGTGCATTTACAGATAGTGACTATGCAGGTGATTTAGAGGATCGAAAAAGCACCTCTAGATATGTTTTTTTATTGAGTTCGGGAGCAGTCTCTTGGTTATCGAAAAAACAGCCTATAGTTACACTATCTACTACAGAGGCAAAATTTGTGGCTGCCGCAGGCTGTGCAAGTCAGGCTGTTTGGATGAGAAGGGTCTTGGAAAATTTAGGGCTTGCTAAAAAAGAATGCACCACCATTTGGTGTGACAACAGTTCTACGATCAAATTATCCAAGAATCCAGTAATGCATGGGAGAAGCAAACATATTGATGTCAGGTTCCATTTCCTAAGAGATCTAGTAAATGATGGTATTATTCAGCTGATGCATTGTAGAACTCAAGAGCAGATATCAGATTTGATGACGAAGGCTTTGAAGGTGGAGACATTTCAGAAACTTAGAGAAGAACTGGGAGTGTGCGAAATTGAATGAATAAACTAATTGCTATTGCATTTAGTTTAAGAGAGGGATTGATGAAGCTGGTTGCTTAAATTAGGATGTTTACCAAGTTTTTTCTGTTAGAATAAAACTCCTAGTCTATAGGGTTATCCTAGTTTCTAGAAATGTTGTTACCTGATCTTGTGAGATACCTCACAATGCTGCACTTTATTTGTTTTCCGTTATCATTGTAAGGCTATTTAATGAGCCACACTTATGTTTCAATAATCAAGCAACCTTGACCATTTTGT
>Ga0325404_1004246_pt1 | contig 15268 bp, 4 predicted proteins | sample PopdelMetagenome_18_FD_205664 | JGI IMG/M metagenome (GOLD analysis project Ga0325404, IMG submission 205664) | Populus deltoides microbial communities from Bellville, Georgia, United States - Xylem-Control-R1 | ecosystem: Host-associated > Plants > Phyllosphere > Stem > Wood/Secondary xylem... | reverse complement strand
ACTAAACATAAAAAAAGAAAAATAAATAAATTCAATGCTATTGGCTATTTCAGGATGAACCCATGAAAACAAATATTTCAAAAATCAATCAGAAAAGGAGTGATTTTTTGCAAGAGAGGGGGGGGGGAGTAGGGAGAGAGTAAAAAACGGAATTTGAATTTCTAACCTTTGTTGATGAAGAAGAAAAGTGTGCTTCTTTGTCACAAAACCTAGAGAGAGAAAGCGAACGAGAGATTTTGTTTAGAGATATAGATAGAAATGGTGGGGATTACGGTAACAGAAAGAATGGTTGTGTTGTCTTATAGACACAACTAGAGTGACATTAGGTTCTATTTTTAAGAACTAAACACCGTTACTTACAAGGCTAGAATTGTATTTTCACCGCATCGAATGGATATTCTTATCCACGCCTACCGAATCTTTTAGATTTTGATATATATTTTTTTTTATCAGCGGCGTATATGATTTATTTAAATAACAAATATGCTAAAAGTAACGGAGAAGTTTAAACAGTGTATTTATTATAGCATTAGACCGTCGATTATAACAGCTCTAAATCATATAATATTTGTCCTGGTTGATGGGGCGATAAGGTTTTTTTTTTTTTTTAATGAACAATAAAAATACTAACATATCTTCAGAGACAATAAAAAAATATGTCTGAGTATAGCGTAGTTTCATTTTTTTTCAAATTTAGGTGAATTATTTAAATGTTCTTAAAGTTAAAAATAAAAATTCTCTAGTCAAGGGTTATTTTTTACTTCTCAAGTTGTTTGTTATTAATACACATATATATTAATTTTTTTTTTAGTTTAACATAGGTGTCTGGGCTAACTTGCGCGCACCTCGACTAATCCCACGGGCTCTAAAGCTAACGACCATGTAAGCCTTCAGTGGCCATCATATGAGTAACCACAAGACTCGAACCTGAGACCACGGAGGGAGCAAACCTCTTGGTTCCAAACTCTTACCACGGGACCACCACCTAGATGGTTACATATATATTAATTTGATCATTGTTCTTTTAATTTTTAATTTTTTTTCTTGATATTTTTATCAAAATTTTACTAATTTTTAATTTTATCCCTCAATCAAAATTTTTATTGTATTATTATTTTTGGTTTAATCCTCTGTATTTATTTTTTTATTTTTGATGGATTATTTTCTTTTAAATCTAACCCTCCAATAAAAAATTCGTGTGGTTTTTCTTTTAATTTTTTAATTTTTTTCCTGATTTTTTTTTTTAATTTAAGCATTCAATTTCTCATTTGAGATTTGAAGCCTCAAAGGAAAGAAAAATATTTGTTTGCTATTGTTGCATGTTCTTTTATAATCTAATGAAAATTAAATAAACTCAATTTCTTTTATTTATTTAAAATGCGCTTAAGGTACCTGAATATTGCTTTTTAGAGGGGATAAACGCAAACCGCGGTGTAGCACGGGGCTATACTGTTGTGCACTAAACATTCACGGCCCATGCTTATGAAAAATAAACAGATATGGTTGCAGTATTGATGGGATCTGGGTAGCTTTTTGCTTTTTGCCACCCTTGTTTCCCTAAGAACATTTCCTATAATGAATGCTAGTTTTTCAATTCAACTGTTGTTTTCTCTCTTCAGGGGAAGAAAAGCATTACCGTGTCCTGTCGACTGTGTTGTTCGGCCTTCACATCGACTGTGTTGTTAAGCTTTACTGTGTCATATCAAACAATGAATTGTTGTCTGTATTATGGGTAAAATTACTTAATTTTATTGATAATCTATTATTATGTTACTCGAATAAAAATTACCATAGATAGCATACTTGAATTGAATAATTTATTTGAAAAATTAAATTAAATTTCTTAAGAAATGAAATATTTTTTTTCATAAAACATTAAAATATCATGAACAATACAGGTAAAAAAAGAAGAAATAAGAATCACAACATCGTATGGTATTTTTTTTAAGTAAAAAGAACTACCAACTAACTTAATTAAGAAACGTAATAACAATTAATGTATGTACATATTAGGGTAAATGCACTGTAGATACCTTTACAATTTTAAAATACTGAAGATTATTTTGGTTTTTTAAATAAAATAAGTAGCCCTTCATCTTAAAAAGCATCACATCCCATGTTTCTAAACCAGAGACCTCTAACCTATTTTTATTAAAATCAAAATTTACTTTTAAAAATTAAAAAAAAAATAAGCAATTTATTAATAAAATCCTTACCAGATATTTTGACATGGGCCAAAAAGTATTCCATGTTTTAACTGTTAATTTCTCAATATGCATTGCATTGTCATACCGGGCCTTGCTACTACCAAAGAGCCTGTTTCGAGTCTCATTAGCCCAGGCTCAGCCACCGAAAGTCCGAAGTGCATATTGTACTGTGTTTTTTAAAATAACTGAATTTTTTTATTTAAATCATTTTAATACCTTAATATAAAAAAATAATAAATAAAAATTATATTTTAAATTAAAATCACTATCCCAATGTAGAGCTAACTTAATTATAGGCCATGTTTGTTTCTCGGAAAATAGTTTCCGGGAAACCATTTTCCAAACTTTCCTGTGTTTGTTTGCCATTAGGAAAGTTGGTCAATTGAACACTTTCCAGTCAACGGAAAATATTTTTTAGTCAAAGAAAAATTTGGTTTGGTTTTCAGGAAAATGTTTTTCATTTTGACTGTGTTTGTTTTCCGGAAAGTGGTTTCCAGGAAATCACTTTCCAAACTTTCTTGTGTTTATTTGCCATTAGAAAAGTTAGTCAACGGAAAATACTTTACAGTCAAAGAAAAATTTGACTTGGTTTTCAGGAAAGTGTTTTCCTGGAAAATTTGAGCGGAAAACACTTTCTGGAAATTGTGAAAAATTTAGAAATATCAATTTTTACTGATTATATCAAATTTTATCCTCAAACTTTTAATTGTTATATATAATTTGTTTTGAATATTTATTTTTCAATTTCATCTCTTAAAATTTAATTTTTATATTAACTTTGGTTTTTATTTTTATAATTGCTATTTGCTTTTTCCTTATTATTTTTTTATTGAAATTTTTTATCTATCAAATTTGGTCATCATTCTTTTGATTGTTACTTATTTTATTTGAAATAATTTATAAAATGTTAATTATTATTATTTTAATTTCTTCACCTTTTTATTTTTTTTAATTTTTTAGATTTGATCTCTATTATTTTAATTATTATTTATTTTATTTGAAATAATTTATGAAATTATATTTTTTTTCAATTTCATTCGCATTCAACTTTTTAATTTGTAAGATTTGTTCCTCATTATTTTAATAAACTTGAGAAAAATAAAACACTAATAAGTTATTTTCCAGTTTATTTTGCATGACATAACTAAACACTAAAAAATATTTTTTAATTTATTTTTTATTATACTACTAAATATAAAAAAATACTTTCCCAAAACTTGCTTTCCCCAACATTCACTTTCTAAAAAATTATTACTCTCCAGCAAATAAATAGACCATAGTGTCTCCCTCCATTCATCTTCTCGTTTTTTTTTTTCCCTCCTCTTTTCATAATACAAAATGAAATATTTAAAAATAGATGGGTAGTTCAAGGTTCAGCTTTGGTGTACACATGTGCCTTGATGCCAATTTATACAGATTCAGTAGCTGTCAGCGGTGAGTCAGATTTTTATACTGTGTCAAGGACTTTGTGTGTGTACTGGATACATGCCCGCGCGATGCCGCGGGTCAATTATTTTTTACATTTTAAAAAAAATCAAGATTTAAAAATGTTAGGTTTTTTGCAAAGTTATACTCAAAAGTCTTAGGTTTGGTTGCAACGCTTGACTCAAAAGTAATATTTATAATAGTAATAATAACATTAAACTTGGGTTAACCCTTAGCATAAAAGTGTCTGGAATGCAATACCAGACCCAATAGCATTGGACGTGTGTCTGACTGCAAGGTCGTATCATAAAAGTGTAATAATTAAATATATTAGTTAAAAAGAAAAAAACCAACAGGAAGAAAAAAACTAATGAAGAAAAAGAAAAAAAATATGAATTAACTGTGTTAACCCTTCAAATCAGGTTAACCCATCATACCTTGAATTCGCATCGTAAAAGTTTGATAATTAAAAAGGAAAAAACAAATTAATGGGTTAACCCAGAATTAACTGGGCTAACTTGTCAAACAAGGTTAGCCTGTCAAATCTGGAATCCGTATCATGAAAGTTTGATAAATAAATAGAAAAAAAATTAACATTAACAATTTAAATTAAACAAAAAAAATTAATTAAAAAAAAAACAAAAGGCATAAGCCTTTTCACTATGGACTGCACTGTGCAGTCCACAGTCAAATGCATAAAAACAACAAAAAACAAAAATAAAAACTAAAGGCATTAGTCGAGAACTACTTAGAAAAAAATTTAATATTAATAAACTAAATTAATTAAATAAAATTAATTAAAAAGAAAAAAACCTCTAAGAAGAAAAAAAAAATTAAATAGAAATAAATTTAACATTAACAAACTAAACTAAACTAAACGAAATAAATTAAAAAGAAAAAAAACAAAAAAAAATTACAGGTTAACTCGTCAAATTAGGTTAACCCGTTAAACCTGTGATTCGTGTCATGAATGTCTGGTAACTAAATAAAAAAAAGTGAAAATTAAGAAACTGAACCAAACAAAAAAAAATTAATCAAAACGAAAAAAAAGCCGGGTTAACTCGTCAAACCATATTAACCCGTTAAACTCAAGATCTGTGTCATGAAAGTCTGATAACTAAATAAAAAAAATTTAACATTAACAAACTAAATTAAACAAAAACAATTTATGAAAATAAAAAAACAAAAAAAATTGACGGTCAACCCATAATTAACTGGGTTCACCCGTGAAACCAGGTTAACCCGTGAAACTCGGGATATGTGTCATGAAAGTTTGATAACTAAATAAAAAAAAATTAGTATTAACAAACTAAATTAAATGAAAAAAATTAATTAAAAAGCAAAAAAAAAATTCTTGGTTAACTTGTCAAACCAGGTTAACTCATTAAATCCGGAAAAAGCGTCATGAAAGTCTGATAACTAAATAAAAAAATTTAATATTCATAAACTAAATTAAATTAAACAAAAAAATTTGTTAAAAGAAAAAAAACAAAGAAATAAGCAAAAAAATAATCCCAAAAGGCATAAAAAAAAGCTAAAAAAAATGAGACAACTTAAAAAAAAACCTAAAGTATCAGTGTTTTACTGTGGACTGCACTGTGCAGTCCACAGTAAAACACTAATCCCTTTTAGTATATGTTACAATTAATTAAAAAGAAAAAAAGCAAAAAAAAAATTCAGGTTAACTCGTCAAACCTGAGATTCGTGTCATGAAAATCTAATAACTAAATAAAAAAATTAACATTAACAAAAAAAATTCATTAAAAGAAAAAAACACAAAGAAAAAAACACACAGAAAAAAACAAAAAAAAACCCATATAGGCTAGAAAATGAAAAAAAAAAGAGAAAAAAAAAAGACAACTCAGCGTTTCACTGTGGACTTGCACAGTGAAACATTGAGCAGTTTTAGTTTATTGTCAATTAACAAACTAAACTAAACGAAAAAAATTAATTAAAAAGAAAAAAAAATTCAGGTTAACTCGCCAAACCAGGTTAACCCGTTAAACCCGGGATCCGTGTCATGAAAGTTTGATTACTAAATAAAAAAATTAACATTAACAAACTAAATTTAAAAAAAAATTATTAAAAAAAAATAAAAATTGACAGCCCTTGAAACCAGGTTAACCCGTGAAACCTGAAATATGTGTCATGAAAGTCTAATAACTAAATAAAAAAAATTTAACATTAACAAACTAAAGTAAACGAAAAAATTTAATTAAAAAGAAAAAAAATTCGGTTTGGTTGTTTATTTTGGTTTAAAACCGGATCGAACCGGAAATGCTCAGCCCTAGGCTCATCTTTTCCTGTGGACTACACTATGCAGTTCACAGTAAAAGAATGAGCCTTTTTAGTTATAGTTTAATTTGATGCTCTATGATTCTATCTATAATAATAATAATAATAATAATAGTAATAATTATTAATTGGGTTGGAGTGGATATCTTACATGGCCCCTTCTTTTTTTAACATTTTTTATTTTTATTTTAATAACATCTCCAAATTTCAGATAACTAAGTTTTTGTCGGTCCAGACCCATCTATTTATAAAAATGTTTTCTTTATTTTTTTTATATTGTTTTTTCTAATTAAAGATATCCATGGACTAATTAGTGTGGAATTATTCTATCCAACACCCCCTCTTTTTTTTTTCTAAGCGTTTGATAATCTCGTATATTTTTTTAAAAAAATTACACCAAATATTAGATGTAGGAGGTACAGAGCCGGGGAAAGGAGTGACCATATCCTCTAGAAATATGTAAAAAAAAAAAAACTATAATATAAAATGATATTTTACCAATTAAAAATTTCAAGAATAAAATTAAATTTATACATAATTATTATAACATTAATTCACATACGTTGTCAAAGCAACCATAATTCTTCTAACTCATTCTTTATTTTATTTCATTTTACTTTTTGCAATGGCTTTTTTTATGAATTTGTATTAAATTGTAAGAAAAGAGTACTAAATATTGATAAAAAAAATAAATTCATGGGATCATATTTTGTTGCGGTAGATACAAATAAACATCTAGCAGGGCTACACCACAGGTCAAATTATTATTTTTTTTTATTAAAATGATGTTCATAAAAATATTAAAATTTATTTTAGAAAGAAGTGACCCCCATAAAAAGAGTCAAGTCAACCTAAATTAACCCGTCAAATTTCCAGTTCAAGTCAAGTGATTGGAATAACCCGATAAAAAAAACAAAAAAAACTAGAAAGTCCATTTAAAAAAAAACTAATATCGAATGATAAGTTGAAAAAGAAAATAATAAAAAAAAACAATGTCAACTCGCGTTGATTATCCAAACTCATAACCTCATAATTAGATTGGAAGCACCCCACCTTGAAAAATAAAGGAAACATAATCTTCAACCAATTAAATCTTGAAGGATGAAGTAAAAAAAAAAACTATACAAGATGATCCAAAACAAAACAAAAAATATCAATTAAAAAGATCAACATTGAAATAAAAAATTAATTAAAGGATAGCTAAAATTTATTGATTGAAGAGTGAAATTGAATCAATCAAATATTAGATGATGAAATTGAAAATAAAAACTATACAAAAGGATTCAAAACAAAAATAATAATTAAAAGAACTTGGAAATAAAAAATAAATTAGAGGATAGCTATTTTTTTGTATTGAATGGTGAAATTAAAAACAAAATCAATTTAACAAAAAGATAATTAAAAAAACAAGGATTAAAATTGAAATAAAAAATAAATTAGAGGAAAAATATAAATTTTTGATTGAAAAGTGAATTTGATATGAACCCGGTAGATATAAAAATCCATAACTAAAGTTAAAATTGATCATAAATCCTGAAAAACTAAGATCAAGTTTGGAATTAAGCTTGACACAATGATAACCTATATCGATATACCAAGACTATAATAACCAGACCCCCACCCAACAATTATAGAGAATAACAAACGAGAAATATGAAAAATGCCATGAAAATTGATTAATTTTTTAATAAGTCAAGAGAAGTTCTTTGAAGAACCAAAGTAAGAAAAATCTATTACAACACACAATAATAATTGTTAAAATCAAAGTCTGTCCATCACTTATTATTTGATTAAAAACTTAAATACATGTTAAATAACTTTATTTATAATAGGTAAAAAATCCTGAACAACATTGAAAAATAATAAAAGAGCTCTAAATAAAATAGAAAAATAAATCTTAAATCAATCAGGCAACTAATACAAATCTCACACCATAAATTCTAGACTTTATCGTAAGTCCTTCCCAATGTCTAATTGACATGAAGTTTTAACCAAATATAAAACAAGGCGTCAAGTCTTGTACGAAAATAAGGAATCTACTAGTAAAATTTTAGTCTGATCCAACGATCGGATCAAAACTCATGCTCATTAACATAAAACCACACATTAGGAAAATAAGCTCAATCTGCATGTAAGTAGAAAAATAAATTAAATCCATAAGTCTTTTAGGAAATAAGGCATAAATATCTTGATTAATCTATTAAATATCTCTTTAACCTTTTTTTAGATGTAAAATTAGCACATGTAATGAATCTTTTGGTGATACTCGTTGATTTTTCATTAACAAAAGGATAATTAAAAGAGTGAGAATCAAAATTAGAACAAAAAATAAATTGAAAAAAAATAACATATCACAAATTAGGATTGAAGGATAAGATTGAATATTTTTTTTTTACAAAAGAGTCAAGAACAAAAATGAAAAATCAAATGAATAATGATAAAAGTTAAAATTTCAATAAATAAAGGGGGCAACATTGAAATTTTACATGTCCATTGTGAATTTTGAGGTGAGAAGAGAGAAAAAAAGTTTTACCGATGTCACATCACCACACGTTGTTTCAATAAAAAAAGGATGGCGCAACGCTTTCAATGACATGATGGAAGAGAGTTTTGTTCGCTGGAAGGTACCGCTCGCACTGCTTGGAAGGTACGGGTGCCTTTCATACGATGATGCATGCGTTGCATGCACCAACCACCTTTTTTTAATTATATTTTATATCAATTCAGGTATCAAATTGCTCCTAATCCAACATGATAATAACAAAAAAAAAATAAAAATAGTTTGAAAACACAAAAAATCCTCTAAACATCAATTTCAAATTTCATGCTTTGAAGTGTAATTGAACCATTTCACTATAATTTAGAAATATAAAAGATTAAATTGTCTCAAATGAACTTAATAATAACTAATGAGTCTTATAAAAAAATCTTTCTTGCCCTAATAGCTAGCTCAATCATTTTTTAATGGAAGAACAAAACTATCATTATGTTGTTTTAGTGAACGATGTGGATAATTTTTTTCAAAGGGGTTCTAGCTTTTGTTAATCTAGACAATGATTTCAATTTTATATATATATATATAACCCTCTATGTAAGGTATCTTTATTTTTTCGGGCATTTGTTCTTAAAAATAAAAAAGATAAATCTACACCCAGATAATTTAAAAATAATTTTATATTATGGTAAAAAAATCATTTTTGTCTCACTCCTAGTTCAATTGTTTTATACTCTAGGGGCAAATTCGATACAATAATATTATAATAAATAGTGTTTTGAGTCTAAAAGTAGAATAACTTATTTGCTATATATATATATATATATATATATATATATATATTGTTAAGGTTATTTTACTTAATTATCTTTTGGTTCAAAATTAACAAAAAATTATCAATTAGGGCATTTTTATATTTTAAAATTGTTAAAAATTAAAATATAAAAAAAAACCGTGATGGCATGTGTGTGGAGGTGAGGGAACCTCGAGCCTTCCAGGTGACGTGTGATTGGGCCTATGTTGATGTGATTGTCCAGGATATGAAAGCAAAAAGGGCCAGCAAAATGACAGGGAGTGTCCAGATCCTGTGTGCATGCCTTTAACACGTGGCACCTGTTTCATTTATTAGATCTGATGATATTAAAGATGTGTTTCCAAACCGCCTTGTCTTAAATTATAATTTTTTTTTGTTTAAAATAATTTTTTTTCATATTTTAATATATTAATATTAATTTTTTTTAAAAAAATAAAAATAATTTATTTTAATATATTTTTAAATAAAAAACACTTTTTAACGTAGATATAATAATCTAAAACACATCCTCGAAGAGCTCACAAATCATGATTTAATATGTTTATTTTCGGTTTTCATCCGTAAAAATTAAGTTTACATTTCCGTGTAGATTTAAGCCTAGTTTTATCCATTTCAAAACTAGAGAATTCATGCAAAAGCCCGTTTAATTGCCCCGACTCTAATTGTTCAATTCTCTTTGTATTTTAAATTAATCCCCCAATCTATTTCTATAAATCTAATTATTTTTATTTATTTTTAAATTTAATATATTTTTTTTTTATTTCAAACTTACACTTGTGTATAAAACGCAAATACCGCCTCATTTGTTTTAAAAAAAGAATATATATATATATAAATTTAATTCCACATGATAATTTTTTTTTCAAATATATTTCCTAATAAATCAATTTAGATTTAAGTTTTGCATGTAAGGATACCTTCGTTTATTAGGATGATAATATATCCCAAAAGATTAGATTGGACAATAATCTTAGATAATAAATTAGGAGCAATTAAATTTATAGGGACATATTAGAAACTAAACCTTAAATATAAAAACAAATTAAGCTAATTCTTCCAAAAATTAAACCTTTCGAAGTATGCCGACATCTTAATTAGGGCATATAATTTAGGCATGGTAATGAAAATACATTTGTGCTTATAAACCTACAATTATTAGGGATGACAAAGGCATCACAAATTGATTTTTTATTATATCAATATCCATACTTATATCTAAGAAAAGATATTTATACTCTATCTAATATTCATTGAATAAAAAATTTAAATATTCACATCCTACTTGTTAGATTTTGAATATCCATGCACTGTTTATTATTTAACATAAAATAATATATAATAATAATAATAATGAAATTATAAATGTTGTGTGTAATACTAATTTGGTTTTGCGATCCTTAAGCAAGAAAATATAGCTTATTTTAAAATAAAAAATAATAAAAAATATAAGGAGCAAATGTAAAGGAAGAAGAAATTGAAGGGGAGGAGTTGACACAAAATTCTAAAATAAAAGATTGACAAACCACCATCAATATTGGAAAACGCGTTATACCAACTTGCACAAGGCATTGAGATATTTCAGACGTTGCCCCAAAATGCTACTTTTGATTGCCAAAATGCTACTTTTGATTGTCGGAAGGCTCCACATGCTTCGTTTGAACGATTATTTTCTATTTGATTTTTATTTAAAAAATTAATATAAATAAAATTTTTTAAAATTCAAAAAATCAAACAGGAACCAAACCAGAACCGGTTCAAACCAACATGTTTCAGTTCGGTCCGGTCCGGTTTTTTACCATAAAAACCAGAAAAAACCTGTATTTTTTTGGGCTTTTTGATAGGTTTTCTAATAGGCTTGTAATTGATATTAATATTATCTAATTTTGTTACAAGATTCTATAATATATTTAACTTTTTTTTTTATCATTGAATATCCATTTATATTAAATTATTAGTGCTAATATTATGTTCATATATTGCAAGTCTTTCTAATATTTGTGTTTTGGACTCTTGCATCAGAGTTTAAATAACACACACACAAGTTAAAATCTAAATTACAAAGCACTGCCTTGCAAAAAATATAAATGAAAAATATAAAGCACTGCCTAATTATCATCCGTTGCTAGATGTAACTTTCCACCAAATTCTACAAAATAAAAAATTAGACATGTTAGATAATTGCAAACGCTTTAATTAATAAATCATAAAATAAAAAGTGCAAGTTTATAAAAAAAATTGGTTCACTCAAGGTTTTTGTAAGTTTCAAGATCATTTATCAAGTTTCTAAATGATGATTAGATATCGATGCAGTAATTGTGAAAGCATATACTTTTACACCACATTCTAAACACCGGAGAAAATCAAGCAAGTGATTTCAAGAAAATCACCATGTTTCCAATAACAGCACTCGTCTAATAACATAGTTCAACAACACACTAAGCCATCATACACATGCCGATGAAAGTAAAAACAATCCAGGTAAGAATTAAGGTTTCTATGGTCTTCATTTTTCATTTGCAAATTTGTTTGAATTTGTCACATTATGTCCAGTAGTTCATTTCCCTGAAAGAAAAACAGGAGCTGGAATATACATGTTGGCTATTGTTTAATGCTTAATTGTTTACTGACAAGGACCTTTAATCAATAATGTTTCACGACAATAATTTTTCCCACTAAAATGAGCAAAACCCAGATCAAAATTCTCACTTTAGTTAACTACAACAACTCAAATCTAAGTTCTGCTTTTCTATCCATACAGTTGAAAATCAAAACTTCTTTTAAAGACAAGGTTTTTGGGAAACGGAATAACCTTCCAAGGTTTGCTATACACAAAAAACTCAAAAGATCATTAATTACCACAAATCTCAAAAACCCATTTGCAAAATCACAAGAAAAATCTACTAAATATAAATCAAAAGACAGTATAACACATGCACACAGATACACATACAGACAGATTTTTCAAATTTTATACAAATAGCAACTTCAACACAGTATTTAATGGAAGAAAAAACTAGTGCAAAATATGCTTCCAAAAGGCTAAATCACACGAAATTTAGCGGAATAAAACCTTAAACAAGTACACTCTACCACAAATAATGATAAAAAAAAGTTATAAACACAAATTATTAAGAGCTAAAAAAAAGTGAAAACTGGATTGTGAGTCGTTGAGATATGTATACCAGAAGAAGCGAGTCCTGCTGGCCATGGGTGATCTCAGCTTCTTTCACTTTATGTGCAACAACCTAATTGAATAAAACCTTAAAATATGCTTATTAAGAGCTAAATCACACAAAATTTAGCGTAATAAAACCTCAAACAAGTACACTCTACTACAAATAATAATAAAAAAAGTTATAAAAACAACTTATTAAGAGCTCAAAAAAAGTGAAAACTGGATTGTGAGTCGTTGAGATATGTATACCAGAAGAAGCGAGTCCTGCTAGCCATGGGTGATCTCAGCTTCTTTCACTTTCTGTGCAACAACCTAATCGAATACGAAACAGAAATATAAATTAATCTTCCATTTAAAAACAAAAAAGATAGTGAATTAAATGAAAGGATTGAAACAGAGATTTTAGAATTTTTCGCTCAATTTTGATGAAACTCGGAGCTAAATTTAAGCATATTCCCAGAATCCCAAATCAACCAAAATATGACTTTAAGCTCAAACATTGATTTTTTGTAAGGATATACCAACAAATAAAAAGATCACAGAGCATATATTAAAAAAAACAGAGATCGACAGAAAAAAAAATCATACCTGGTATGAGTTGTGACAAGATTCAAGGTCGGATGTGAGAGAGGGAGGTGACTGGTTTGCTAGATCTGGACTCTGGAGGTTAGGTGTGCCGGCGTGATGTTTGTCATGCCTGTGTGGGAAATGGATGTGGCTGAAGTCAGAAGAACGAAGATGAAGACGGATTAATTTGATTTTGTTAGAGACTTGAGAGTGAGATGAGATCTGTGAAAGTGTGAATTGTGAGGGTTGAGGGAGCGGCTTGTTTGCTCAGGACGGCTGGACGTGTTAGGGTTAAGAAAATTAGAGAGTTTTTTTTTTTTTGTATTTATAGTACCCCTTTAACTGAACCGGTTCGGTTTGGTTCGGTTGAGGTTTTTTCAGTTTCAGGTTTTTGAAACCGAAACCGAACCGGACCAATTTGTTTTTGAAAAAAATCAATCGGTTTAATCGGTTTTTTTTCGGTTCAGGTTTTTTCGGTTATTTTTTTCTCGGTTTCTCGATTTTTTTGCTCACCCTTAGTTTGAACGACGCAGGAGTCGTTCACGTGTTAGTGTGTGCAAACAAGTTTTTTTTAAAATAATATTTGATATATGATAATTACAATAACACCCTTAAGTAACCTTTAAAATTACAACAAAACCAATGTATAATGATAAAAAAAAACTTTATGAGAGCGTAATATCTTTTTTATATGCAAGATTACTAAAGTAGTTGCAGTAACCAAAAAATTTTTGAATGTAAAAAAATATATATTCAGGCTACAAGTAATTATTTTGCATTGTTATTAAACCTAATCTAATGAGTCAACCTAAAATTCTTCCAATCTTACTCCTTGTTTAGCCCAAGTTTAAAATTAACTCATGTGAGGCTTATCTCAATATGATCCAATCGACTTGTTAAGTCTAAAGACAACATGGGCCACCAGTAAAACTTCGTGGTTTGACTTTAAATTTTTCTTCAAGATGATATTTTTTTAGATAATGAGATGACGACATATTAAATTGACTCGAGTTTCATGACTTAACCTGCCAAACCATCAACCCGGATCATGGACTCCATTAAGTTTAACAACTTTGTTTTTTTTAATAAAAAAAACTGTTTTTTACTTAATGATGTGATAACAAAAATAGATGCTGATAAAATTTAGCACTAACAAAATACCAAGATGTTTGTTTAAGATTGCAATAACCTCATATAAAAAAAAAACTAAAATAAATCATAAATATCAATTCAAAATCAATACAGATTAAAGGATGCAATTAAAGAAAAAGAGGCAAAAAGGATTCAATAAAAAAAAATTGAAAGATGAGATTTTTTTTTAAAAGAGAATTATTTGACGTTGTTTTTAAACTCGACCCAAGGATCAACCTTGAAACTTCCCAACTCAACTCCTTATCTAAATTGAGTTTAAAATTAACTTATATGAAAGTTGTCTCGACATGACTTAGTCGACCTAATAGGTCCAAAGATAATCTGGACAACTAATAAAAACACGATTTGACTTTAAAAAAAAATTCAAGATGATTTTTTTTAATATTAAAATGAAGACATATTGGATCGACTCAGGCTTCGCGACTTAACTCGTTAAACCCGTAATCCGGATCATGAACTCCATTGAGTTTTAAAAATTGTTTTTAAAACTTTTTTTTATTTAATTTTATGATAAAAAATAGACGCTTGTAAAATTAAGCATCAACCAAATAATAAGTTGTTTGTTTGAGACAACGATAATTTTATAAAAAGCAAATTATAATAAATAATATAGAATCAATAAAATATTAAAAAATAAAATTAAAAGAAAAAATTCAAGTTGTTGATTTTGATGAGAAATCAACAAATTATCCAAAAAAAAAAAAGAAATTTGGATAATTGTCCAAAATAACAATATTCCACTCGAATTATCAGAAGGCTCCCTCCTGATTGACGTATCAATTAGTGGGTGGGGCCACGTAGTGGTAACTGGTGAGAACTTGGGAAGCAAGTTTACAAACTATTTGTTTGTTTTTGTATTTTAATTTTTTTTTTTAAATATTTTTTTTATATATTTTCAGATAAAAAAAACATTATTATTATAATTCCAAACGCGTTATTTGCGCAGTGAAAAGTGCTTCTAACAAAAGTAATAAAAGGAACCAATCCCTTTATTCCCTTCAGCTTGTTCTGAAAGGAGTGAGCAGTGACCAATGGCCCTATTGGTGGACTCTCCATGGACTCTATTGGTCAATAGAGAATGTGATAGCCAATGTAAATAATATATAAATCAATCGGCCTCTTCTTCCTTCCTGTCTTAG
>Ga0325404_1004245_pt1 | contig 15269 bp, 10 predicted proteins | sample PopdelMetagenome_18_FD_205664 | JGI IMG/M metagenome (GOLD analysis project Ga0325404, IMG submission 205664) | Populus deltoides microbial communities from Bellville, Georgia, United States - Xylem-Control-R1 | ecosystem: Host-associated > Plants > Phyllosphere > Stem > Wood/Secondary xylem... | reverse complement strand
TAGATCCGCCACAATTATTAAACTCAGTTGCTTCACAAGTTCATATACCACAACTCCGGTTTTGATATCAAACTTAGCAATAGATTGTCTACAATAATAACTTAGAGTCCGCTCTAGCAATTAAAATAAACAATCATAGGAAAAATAAGCATAGGAGAACAAACATATTCATCATATAAACTGAAAAGAAAAGGTAAAATAAATCTCACAGTTCTTGAAATTCGAAGGTTTCCGTGTCCTTGCAACTAAGAAAAAGTGTTTAGCCTTGCATGTTTGTTGAACAACTAATCAAAAAGAAGAAAGAATGCATAATTTAGGGTTTCTTAGAGGAAGGGGGCGTTTTTCTCTTCTTGGCTGGCTGCCCCCCTTCTCTTCTCTCATTCTTTTTATATCTTAGGAAACCCTAGGTCTCTATTTTACAAAATAGTCCTCCATTAAGTAGACTGTTTACATTTAAGTACTTCAATAACTATTTTCCTAAAAAAGGAGAAATAGCCTTGCATGAAATCTTCAAGCTTTGACTTAGAGGAGCTAAATTGCTGAAATAAAAACTTGGATATCGGTTTAGATGCTTCGGAACGTAATTTGGACTCGTTTCTCCACGAAACCTGTTTGCTGGTAGAATTCAGTTGTCATCTTTGAAAAATCATATCTCCCTCATATGACATCGGTTTTGGCTGAAATTTGGAGCGTTTATAGACCTTTGAGACATGAATCCAAAACAATTGAGTTTGCATTAATTGGACTTTTGTATCTCCAGATATTCAAGTTGGAATGGCCAAAGGTCAACATTGGCAGATTGCGAGATTTGACTTTGAAGGCTGCGATTTCCATGCTCTTCCTTATTTTATTTTCTTGCCTTAGATTTCCAGAAAGGTATGGATGTTAGCTTTTTAATGCCACTGGAATCACTTTATTTCAACCTCTAGAGCTCACGCTCTGCACAAAACATCGACTGAAGGTCAAATTTGCCAATTATCTCCAATTTACTCCTTTTTGCATCTTTCATCCAAAAGTGCCTTCAAAACATAAAACAAAGAATATCAAGGCATTTTATATATAAAACATAGGCAAAACACTAGTTAAATGTGGGTGAAACTATTGAATAATATGGTTGCATCATCTTTCTCCAACCTCGGTCAAATGACGGATAACGGTACTTTATGACTCTTAAATCGGTTCTTTCAATTTCCCATGATAACTGATATCTGTGTATATATTTGTTCAATTCCTTATCCCTTCTCTTTTCTTTGCATCTCTTCTGCACTTCTCTTTTGAAAAATGGACACCACTCTTGAAAAATTGAAAAAGTATTTTCCCGCTTTGCCTCAAAATGCGATTACAAAAATTTACCGTGCTAGGTGTGAAAGATTAAGGTTGTTAATAAACCATGGATTTTTTAAAGATATTCGCTGGCTAATTGAAGCAAAGGTCCAATTATCAGGTGAGTCTTCTAATTCTTTTATTTCATACATGCCTGACATAGGTAAAAGTACTTTTGCAAATAAACGTCATGCAAAAAATGACTGAAAGTCTGTCACAGATGTGCTAGATGGACTTGTAATGCAAAATGTCGTTCTTTAGGAATGATATCTGTAAACCGTGAAGATAAAATACAATTCATTAAGGATGGCCTGAGTAAGGAATCTTTAGATAATTTTCTATTAACTCTTGAGATGTATGCTAGTTGAGATATGCATCGTGCAATTCATGATTTATAGCCCCAATTTCATAAAGAAAATGATCAACATAGTCTTGAGAATCTGACTAAAAAAGACCATGTTTGCTAGTTTTTAAGAAAACTAGATGGGAAGCTTATCCTCGACCCATAAAGGGCGTTTAAGCCGTTATTGGACGTAAAACCAAGGGAAGATGTAAGCCACAATCACAACTACTTGTACATACACATGTTTGAAAAAGAAAAAAAGAGAGATAGAGAGAGAGAGTGAGACTCCAACTGGCCTACATATAGGTGGTATGATTGCATTTTGAATTTCTCATCTATAAAATCTTCTATTCCTTCCCTTTATTTCTACTCAACCCATACATTTAACAGATATAGAAGCGTGTAGCAATGGTGTCCTTTTGAGCTGTTATTTTGGTATGGCCCGACCAGACCTCCTCATCACCGAGTAGCGATTCCATAGCTACTCCAAGGAAAACGACATTTGAAAACTCTTGTGAAATATTTTGCACGATCCAGCGGTCGTATCAAAAGTTATGGCCCTTTAGAGCGGTTATTCTTATCTGGCCTGACCAGACCTCCTCGTCACCGAGTAGTGATTCCATAGCTACACCAAGGAAAATGGCCTAAGAAAACTTATGTAAAATTTCTTGCACGATCCATCAGTCGGATCAAAAGTTATGGTCTTTTTGAGCCGTTACTCTGGTCCGTCCTAACAAGACCTCCACATCATAGAGTAATGATTCAATACCCACTCCAAGGAAAATGGCCTCCGCAAACTCCTGTAAATATTTGAGGCCGATCCAACGGTCGGATCAAAACTTATAGCCCTTTTGAGCCGTAACTCAAGTCTGGTCGACCGGACCTCCTTGTCATAGAATAGCGATTCCATAGCTACACCAAGGAACTACTTAAGGAAACTCTTATAAAAATTAAAGGGTGATCCAATGGTTGGATCAAAATTTATGGCCCTTTTGAGCCGTTATTCTGGTCTGGCTCGAGTAGATCTCATTGTCACCAAGTTGCGAGTCCATAACTACTCTAAGGAAAACAACTTCTAGAAACTCTTGTAAACATTGTTGCATGATCCAACAATCAGATTAAAAGTTATGGCCGTTTTGAGCTGTAATTCTAGTCTTGCCTAACAACACCTCCTCATCACCGAGTTGCGATTCCATAGCTACTCCAAGAAAATCAAACTGCGAAAACTCCTGAAAAATTCTTGCGCGATCCTACGGTTGGATCAAAAGTTATGGGCTTTTTGAGCTGTTATTGTGGTCTGGTGCGACTAGACCTCCTCATCACCGAATAGTGATTCCATACCAACCATAAGGAAAATGACTTCCAGAAACTTCTGTAAAAATTTGAGGGCGATCCAACGATCGGATCAAAACTTATAGTACTTTTAAGCCGCCACTCAAGTTTGCCCGACCAAACCCTCCTCGTCATTGAATAGCGATTCCATAGCAACACCAAGGAAAATGGCTTAAGGAAACTCTTGTAAAAATTGGAGCGCGATCCAATGGTAGTATCAAAAGTTATGGCCCTTTTAAGCTGTTATTCTAGTTTAGCCTGATCAGACCTCATTGTCACCAAGTTATGAGTTTATAGCTACTCTAAGGAAAACAACTTCTAGAAACTTCTGTAAACATTATTGCATGATCTAACGATCAGATAAAAAGTTATGCTTCTTTTGAGCTGTTATTCTAGTCTTGCCCAACAAAACCTCCTCGTCACCAAGTTGCAATTCCATAGCTACTCCAAGGAAAACGGCTTCCAGAAACTCCTGCAAAAATTGTTGCACGATCCAATAGTCAGATCAAAAGTTATGACCCTTTTTAGCCGTTATTTTGGTCTTGCCCAACAAGACCTCCTCGTCACTAAGTTATGATTCCATAGTTACACCAAGAAAAATGGACTCTATAAACTCCTATAAAAACTATTGCACGATTCAACGATCGGATCAAAAGTTATAGCCTCTTTTGAGCTGTTATTGTGGCCTGGCGTGACTAATGTAATCATGTTAACAATTTATAATCTGATTGGAACCTCCTTTGTGTATGGTATCCAGTTGAATAATAAGAGTTTATACTATACTTGTTTGAAATACCATTAATGGATCCTCTAACCTTGACAATTGTTTTTATCATTGTTTAATCCTTATATCAATATCACATCTCAAAGCTCTCTTCAACTTATTATTATTATTATTATTATTATTTATAATTTATATAGTTAACCTCGCTATGGTTCGACCCCGGTCTTGCCAGGTTATTTATTACTTCGACACTCCTGCACTTGGGAGTAGACATCGATCTTCTAGTCGTGTCAGTTATTTCTCCTTTTTTTAGAAAAATAGTTATTGAAGTACTTAAATGTAAACTGTCAACTTAAAGGAGGACTATTTTGTAAAATAGAGACTAGGGTTTCTTAGCATATAAAAAGAAAAAGAGAACGGAAAGAGCATAGAGAGGAGCAACCAGCCAAGAGAGAAAAAACGCTCCTTCTCCTCCACAAACCCGAAATCATGTTTTCTTCTTTCTTTTTGATTAGTTGTTCAACAAACATACAAGGCTAAACTCTTTTTCTTAGTTGCATTGACATAAAAACATACATCAGGTGAAAGTTTGTAGCATATGCTCTTCTTTTCATGGACATACCTCAGATGTGTGCCCAACAATGCAAGAAGATTACATTGAACAAGTTCATGCAGTTGATGGAGGATTCAACTGACAGCCCCAGCGTAAGTATGATCCCTTTTCCAACACGTTCAATCCTGGATGGAGAGATTATCCTAACTTATCTTATGGGAACTTGCCTCAACAAGGCAATTAAGGACGACAGTTCCATCCCCATGGATTTAAATCCCAACAGAATTATGAAGCAAGATAACCGCCTCTATTCACAAACTCTAATGTTATGGGGTCGTCATCCAATGATGATCTTCGTGAGATGATGAAAACTTTAGCTTCTAACACTGTGACCTTGCAACAAAATATCATGTCTTTTCAGCAGGAAACAAGGTCAAGTATCACAACTTGGAGAAGTAAATGGGGCAAGTAGCTTCAAGTGTAGGGAAATTGGAAGCACAAATGAAAGAAAAATTGCCCTCTCAAGCATTGAATCCAAAAGAGAATGTCAGTGCGATCATGTTACGAAGTAGGAAAGAACTGGAAGAGCAAAGATCGAAATAAATTAAGATAGAGGCAGAAGAAGAGATAGAAACCGAATTGAGTACAAAGAAGAAACATCCTCCTCCTTCCCAAACTGAAACAACGACCTACACTCCAAAGGTAAGTCCTCACTTATTGAATTCCAATTTTAAAACAATTCCACCCTTTCCTATGAATTCTTCTAGGTTAAAGAAAGAGGATAAAGAAAAAGAAATTTTAAAGGTCTTCAAGAAAGTGGAACTCAACATTCATTTGCTTGATGCTATCAAGCAAATTCTCAAGTATGCCAAATTCTTGAAGGCGTTGTGTACTACCAAGAGAGCTTTTAAGCTGAAAGGCCACGAGATGATAAGTATGGGTGAAGTTGTATCTGCTGTTGTTCAAAATAATATGCCTTTGAACCAAAAAGACCAGGTGCGTTTACTATTGGTAATACTAGTTTTAAAAAGGCCTCATGTGATTTAGGTGCATCCATTAGTGTTATGCTTAAACATGTTTATGATTCTCTTAATCTAGAGCCTTTGAATAGAACTAGTATTGTAATACAACTTGCAGATCGTAGTTTTGTTTATCCACTTGGTGTGATAGAAGATGTCCTAGTCAAGATTGATAGTTTGGTCATTTCATGCGAATTTTATATTCTTGATATGGAACATGACTCTTGTGATTCATCAAACATCACTCCCATATTGTTTGGGAGACCATTCTTGAAAACTGCCAATACAAAGATTGATTGTGGTAAGGATACTTTATCTATGAAGTTAGGAGATGAAAAAATTGAATTGAATTTTCATGATGCAATAAAATATCCTTATAATAATGTTTATTCTATCACATGCTATGACTAAGTAGATAAGTGTGTGCAACAAGTTTTTGATTTTGACTGTGAGAACGGATTAAGCGTGACTTTGAGTTATGGCTATGATTTTACCGAGATAAAAGAGATGGAGAGGTATGTATGTATTTCCCAAAATATGCACAATCAACATTGGCTTTACAAACTGTCCTCCATGATGCAGGGGTCAATTACCCCATCACGGACAGTAAATGGGTGGCGTCTATCCTTTTGATACCCAAAAATATTGGAACTACGTTAGAAGAGATACAAAATGATTGTAACGCCCCACACTTTCATATGTAATTATAGTTACTTTTCTATGATTTGGCACCTAAAAATACGGGTAATTTTTTTTCCAGTTCTCATATACAAGTCTACCGAAATTTCGGCAGAGTCTCCCCTATACCAGAAGGTCCCAAGTTATCAACATATACCCTGTTTACACTTCTAATATCTTACATCTCATAACTCAATCACGACCCAATCATCCTGGGTCTCAATCCCACAAACATCATCATCAACATCACAACCACAACATATATAACATACATTGGACAACAAATATCATTATAGGGGAATAATGAGATAAACACGCATACATGAAGCATGATTATATGGATTTCAGAATTAAGTTCATCTACTCAAGTTTAAACATCAATTATACAAATTAAGTTATATAAAAGTTGTAATATGACAAAATACAAGGGCATACTCCCTATAACCTAGACTACAAAAAGTGAACATAAGCTAGGATCTACTCCTGTTGTGCATGCGATGGTCCTGGAACAAAATACATATTATTGAAACATGAAAATCATAATAATATAGCAAATAAATATCTAACAATTTAAAAAGACAATCATGCATTCATATTTTATTAACTTCTCCCTTCTGGTTTTCATTGGAAACTCTTTCTCCTTCAATTACTAAAAACCGTTTCATCTTCCATTATTAACCTCCATTCAAGATTTCGTAAGATCAACCATGATCATTTTTGCTTAACACATTACTGATACCAATTTCACTGGTATCATCATCATCCCATAGAAGTCGATGCAAGGTGATCCTCTTACCCGGGATCCTACATACACTAAATGTATACTAGCTAATACGTGGTGATCCCCTTACCCGAGATCCTAACATACACTAAATGTATGCTAGTCAATACATGATGATCTCCTTACTTAGGATCCTAACATACACTAAATGTATGCTAGTCGAAACACATATTACACTTCTCATATTTTCTTTGTTAGTGGTACTCCCATCACTTGGCAATGCATACAAGGGTAGTTCCCCTTGAACACACACGTACATTCAGAATACTATCAGAAATAACATCATTTCACATAATATCCAACGTTGCAAATTTACATCTCACATTATTAACATATTAAATTCTTGAATTTAACTAAAAAGCTTAAGTGAGGATCACCCACCTGCAATAGAAACTCTACTCATGCTCCCCTACTGCTATTGTTGCACAACGCCTATGGTCCCTCCTGCAAATCACAGGTTTATCTCATAAATTTTCCTTACTCAAGGATATGTTTTATAATAACCATATCAACAGCCAATAAGTCTTTCTTTTAGCCATTTCTTAATATTTGAATTGTTATTGTCTAAACCTCAAACTGTTACTGTTCGACCTCTTCTCAGATTTTTAACTATATCTAGAGTTATAGAACTATGTTTCAAGCGATATTGGTCTCGTTGGAAAACTAAGACATGAGGCTACAAGTTCTTTGAAGGAAGGAGAACCTGGTTTTGCCAGTCAAAATTGCTCATCAGCAAACATTGAACTGTTACTGTCCAACTGTTATTGTCTTGATATTGAGTTATTACTGTCCAACCTCTCCTCAGATTTATAACTATATCTAGAGTTATAGAACTCCATTTCAAGCAAGATTTGTCTCGTTAGAAAGCTAAGACATGAGGCTACAAGTTCTCTAATGGAAGGAGAACCAAGTTCTGCCTCTAAGACAATCAAAATTGCTCATCAACAAACATTGGATTGTTACTATCCAACTGTTACTGTCTTGATATTGAACTATTACTGTCCGACCTCTCCTCAAATATTTAACTATATCTAGACTTATAGAACTCCATTTCAAGAGAGATTGGTCTCGTTGGAAAGCTAAGACACGAGGCTACATGTGCTTTGAGGAAGGAGAACCCAGTTCTGCCTTTAAGACAATCAAAATTGCTCATGAACAAACATTGGACTGTTATTGTCCAACTGTTACTGTCTTGATATTGAATTGTTAATGTCTGACCTATCCTCAGATTTTTAACTATATCTAGAGTTATAGAACTCCATTTCAAGCGGATTGATCTTGTTGGAAAGCTAAGACACAAGGATACAAGTTCCCTAAAGGAAGGAGAACCCAGTTTTGCCTCTAAGATAGTCAAAATTTCTTATTAACAAACCATACCTATTGCCCTACAGGGTCATGACCCAATCTCGGTTGGTGACCCATAGCTGGAGTTCTACAACTCTAAATTGAGCAAGACCAATTTCCTTAGTTAGCTAACATCCAAAACTACAATTACTATGAGGAACTTGATCCTAATTCCCTCATCCTCCTACTCGAATTCTCTTTAAAAGTCAGGGGACGAATCTATCCAGATTCATCAACCTTTCCATTTACACACAACATCCATAATTTAACTTTTTCTCTTTTATCTCAACCCCTAGCGATATCACATTTCATTTAAGAGTGTCAAAAAACAATATTTTTAAGAGTCAATTTATCTTATTTATTTCAATCTTCCCTCTTAACATCAAAATAAAACATTCTTATCGATTTTACGAACTTTCCGAACAATATTCTTTTAAACACAATCCTTGACAATAGTTTCAATCAACCATAAATAACAAACGCATAATATTCCAAACAATCCATACGGTCAAGTTATAATGCATTATTATTATTATAACATATCCAAATATCAATTTCATCAAATGGTGAAATTTCCATAAATATGGGTTTAACCAAACTGACCTCAAACTTGTAGACCTATTGTGAGAGAAACACAACTTCTATACCGAGTGTATGTTTCTGATCTCCACTGTTTAGAATCTAGAAAACATCTAGAAGAACAACCTATCCAAATTATAGCCTGATCCAATGATGGTCGAAGGAGAAAACAGTCAGCGAAGAAGAATTTCCAGAAGTGTATTTTCCCAGAAATGTTCCTCCTGTCAAAATTTCTTATTAACAAACCATACCTATTGCCCTACAGGGTCATGACCCAATCTCGGTTGGTGACCCACAGCTGGAGTTCTACAACTCCAAATTGAGCAAGACCAATTTCCTTAGTTAGCTAACATCCAAAACTACAATTACTATGAGGAACTTGATCCTAATTCCCTCATCCTCCTACTCGAATTCTCTTTAAAAGTCAGGGGATGAATCTATCCAGACCTTTCCATTTACACACAACATCCATAATTTAACTTTTTCTCTTTTATCTCAACCCCTAGCGATATCACATTTCATTTAAGAGTGTCAAAAAACAATCTTTTTAAGAGTCAATTTATCTTATTTATTTCAATCTTCCCTCTTAACGTCAAAATAAAACATTCTTATCGATTTTACGAACTTTCCGAATAATATTCTTTTAAACACAATCCTTGACAATAGTTTCAATCAACCATAAATAACAAACGCATAATATTCCAAACAATCCATACGGTCAAGTTATAATGCATTATTATTATTATAACATATCCAAATATCAATTTCATCAAATGGTGAAATTTCCATAAATATGGGTTTAACCAAACTGACCTCAAACTTATAGACCTATTGTGAGAGAAACACAACTTCTATACCGAGTGTATGTTTCTAATCTCCAATGTTTAGAATCTAGAAAACATCAAGAAGAACAACCTATCCAAATTATAGCTTGATCCAATGATGGTCGAAGGAGAAAACAGTCAGCGAAGAAGAATTTCTAGAAGTGTATTTTCCCAGAAATGTTCCTCCTGTGATATCTCTTAAACAAAGTGTTGGATTGGACCCTTTGTTGTTTGTAATGTTTTTCCTTATGGTGCAGTTGAAATTACGAGTTTAGAAACAAATAAAGTGTTCAAGGTCAATAGGCATCACTTGAAACCTTTCTATGAAGGTTGGACGACAGAACTCACTGCTTCTGTGGAGTTAGTTGAACCAATCTATGATAAATGAGCATACCACATGTCAAGTCAATGACATAAAACAAAAGCGCATACTGGGAGGCAACCTAACACAAAAGGAAAAAAAATAGATTTGCTTTTGTTTTTCGTTTTCGTTTTTGTTTTCCTTTATCTTTTATTTTTCATGTTTTACTTTATTTTTGTCATTCTCTTATATTCCTTTTCTTTTATTTCAACATTGAGGACAATGTTGTGTTTAAAGTGTGGGGGTATTGAGAGAATTTTGGTTTTCTTTGTTGCATGTGTGTGTGTGTGTGTGTGTGTGTGTGTGTGTGTGTCTGTTTGATCTTTTTGAACTGGTTTATGAGAATATGAGTATTATATATGAGAATTAATTGAGATAGATGAAGATATAAATCAAATGAATGAGTGTGCATGCAAGTTTTTGATTTTGATTGGTTTAGGGAGTGATTTGAAAATATGCCATGTTGACTTTATAGTGTTATACCAATGCAAACTTTTGGGCCTTCAACATTATGTTCTTTGATTGTGTATTCTTTAATGATATATATCTCTAGAACTTGCTTCATATCTTGGTAAGATTTCATTCACATTACATGTATACATGAAGATGATAAAGGCACTAGGAATTTTAACCACTTGAACAAAAAAGCCAACCTAAAGCATATTATCCTTAGTGAGTCCATTTTGAGCTTGTTTATCTTTTCTTTGCTTTACCCATGTGTAAACCTTAAATTTGTTATGTTTTCCTTTTCCCCTGGCCAAGGATTAGTAGAGCATGCACTTGATGATATCTCATGGGATTATGGTTGGAAATTATATGAAAAGAAAGAAAAAGTGATGCTTAATGAAAAAAAAAGGGACAAAGTTGCTAAAGAAGAAGGAAAAAAAGAAAAGAAAAGAAAAGAAAAGAAAAGAGAAGTGTTCCATTGTGTTTTCTTAAAATTTTATGTTGATGGAGCCTGAAATAAAAAAAAGTTAAGTATTGGTGCTTAAAGATGAAAAATTTACATGTTTTAATGGAATATCTTGTTTGAAAGATCAATTTTTTTTTTAAATGCTCAATTTTCTTTGGTTTTAGCCTTTTCTTTTACCTCACCTTAATCTTATCCCCATTACAACAAAAAACATAAGACATTTGATTTATGCATTGCGTGTAATATTTTAGTAATGAAGATGAGATTGAAGAGCTATCTTATGGTAGAATATATTCGTTGATTGAATTTGAGAGACTTAAATACAAAAGCCCTAAACATATGAGTGTTGGAGTGTATTTCAATGAGACGACCTGTCACTTTGGCATGATATAGATTTCATTTAAATCCCAACGATTTATTGGGTTTTGAAGTTTGCATGTAAATGAATTCATGAAAATCTATACTTTCTATCCTTCTTGATTGTATTCTTGTTTATAATGCATATATTCTTGGACATTGATGAGAGATTAAGAGATTGGTCATAGTTATTTTCAATTTGATTTTCTCTATCCTTTATCAAGGACAAGCAAGAGTTAAGTGTGGGGGTATTTGATGCAACCATATTATTCCATAATTTCACTCACATTTAACTGGTGTTTTGCCTATGTTTTATGCATAAAATACCTTGATATTCTTTGTTTTATGTTTTGAAGGAACTTTTGGATGAAAGATGCAAAAAGGAATAAATTGGAGGTAATTGATAGATTTGACCTTCAGTCGATGTTTTATGAAGAACGTAAGTTCTAGAGGTCGAAATGAAGTGATTCTAGTGGCATTAAAAAGCTAACATCCATACATTTCTAGACATCTAAGGAAAGAAAATAAAATAAGAAAGAGCATGGAAATCACTACCTTCAAAGTCAAATCTCGCAATCTGCCACTGTTGACCTTCGACTATTACAACTTGAATATCCTAAGCTACAGAAGTCCATTGGATGCAAAATCAATTTTGTTAGATTCCTGACTGAAAGACATATCAACACTCCAAATGGCAGCAAAAAATGATGTCAAATGAGGGAGATATGATTTTTCAAAGATGAGAACTGAATTTTGCGAGCAAACAGGTTTCGTGAAGGAACGAGTCCAAATTATATTCTGAAGCATCTAACCCGACATCCAAGTTTTAATTTTAGTAATTTAGCTCCTTTAAGTCAAAGCTTGAAGATTTCATGCAAGACTATTTCTCCTTTTTTTTAGGAAAATAGTTATTGAAGTATTTAAATGTAAACTGTCAACTTAAAGGAGGACTATTTTGTAAAATAGAGACTAGGGTTTCTTAGCATATAAAAAGAAAAAGAGAAGGAAAAAGAGCATAGAGAGGAGCAGCCATCCAAGAGAGAAAAAACACCCCTTCTCCTCCACAAACCCGAAATCATGTTTTCTTCTTTCTTTTTGATTAATTGTTCAACAAACATGCAAGGGTAAACTCTTTTTCTTGGTTGTAAGGACACGGAAACCTTTGGATTTCAAGAATTGTGAGATTTATTTATACCTTTTCTTTTCAGTTTATATGATGAATATGTTTTTTCTCCTATGCTTATTTTTCTTATGATTGTTTATTTTAATTGTTAGAATGGACTCTAAGTTATTATTGTAAACAATCTATTGATAAGTTTGATATCAAAACCAGAGTTGTGGTTTATGAGCTTGTGAAGCAACTGAGTTTAATAATTATGGTGAATCTGCATTATTAATATTAGGGAGAACATTTAATCAAATCGAACATAGACTGCAGACAGTTATGTTTTCTTGATTAATCAACTTATGTAACATTCCTCGTTCTGGGATAAAAATAACAATCTCATGTCAACCAAAAAATAGAGTAATTAATTTTTTTTCTATATATATTCATGGTCTTCGTATTAAAATCTACTGAAATTTCAACGTAGTCTCCCCTATACCGGAAGGTCCCAAGTTATCGACATGTAACTTGTTTACACTTCTAATAACTCACATCTCCTAACTCAATCTCGACCCAATCATCCTAGGTTTCAAACCCACAAATATTATCACACCTATCAACCATAAAATTTATGATATACATTATATAACAAAATATCATTATGGATGGATAAAAATATAAATACACATATATGGAATATGGTTATATGAACTTCAGAGTTAAGTTCATTTAATCAAGTTTAAACATTAATTATACAAATTAAGTTCTACAAACATTTTCATGTTTACAAAATATAAGGGTATGCTCCCTAGAACCTAGATTACAATAAGGGAACATAAGCTAGGATCTACTCCTGTCGTGTATGCGATGGTCCTGAAACAAAATACATATTATTGAAACATGAATATCAAATCAATATAACAACACGAATATCTAACAATTTAAAAACGGTAACAAGCATTCATATTTTGTTCACTTCTCCCTTATTGTTTTAATTAGAATCTCTTCCTTGTTCAACTATTAATAACCCTTCCCTCTCCCATTATCAACCTCCATTTCAAATTTTATAAGATCAATCATAATTATTTCTGCTTAACGCATTACCGATATCAATTTCACTGGTATCATCATCATCACCACGTAGGAGTCGATGCAAGATGATCCCCTTACCCGGGATCCTAACATATACTAAATGTATGCTAGCCAATATATGATGATCCGCTTACTCGGGATCCTATCATACACTAAATGTATGCTAGCCATTACATGCTTGATCCCCTTACTAAGGATCCCAACATACACTAAATGTATGCTAGCCAATACATGGTTATCCCCTTACCCGGGATCTTATCATATACTAAATGTATGCTAGCCAATATATGCTTGATCCTCTTACCCGGGATCCTAACATACATTAAATGTATGCTAGCCAATACATGTTGATCCCCTTACCCGGGATCACATCATACACTAAATGTATGGTAGCCAATACATGGTGATCCCCTTACTCGGGAACCTAACATACACTAAATGTATGCTAGCCAATACATGCTGATCCCCTTACTTGGGATCCTAACATACACTAAATGTATGCTAGACAATACATGCTAATCCCCTTACCCGAGATCCTATTATACACTAAATTTATGCTAGCCAATACATGATGATCCTCTTATCTGGGATCCTAACATACACTACAAACACGACGATCCCTTACCTGAGATTCGTAACATACACTAAATGTATGCTAGTTCACGCCCCAAATCACACTTCTCATATTTCCTTTGTCAGCGATAATTTCATCACTTGGCAATTCACACAATGACCTTTCACCTTGAATACACATATATTCAGTAATTCACATTTCACATCGATAATATATTAAATCATGGAATTTAATTAGAACGTATAGGTGCGATTCACCTACCTGCAATAGAAGCTCTACTTGTGCTCCCCTGCTGCTACTGTTGCACCACGCTTGTGGTCCCTCCTGCAAATCACAGGTTTATCTCATAAATTTTTCTCACTCAAGAAAATGTTTTATAATAACCATATCAACAGCCAATAACTCTTTCTTTCAGTCATTTCTTAATATTTTACGTTTTTTTTATTACACTCATTAATATTGTCGTTCTTTGTCCAACCATAGTTATCATTCCTTTCATTATATTTGAACCGTTTCTGTTTAAATCTTGAATTGTTACTATCTAGACATTGAACTGTTACTGTCCGATCTCTCCTCAGATTTTTAACTATATCTAGAGTTACATAACTCATTTTAGAGTGAGATTGGTCTCGTTGGAAAGCTAAGACATCAGGCTACAAGTTCTCTGAAGGAAGGAGAACCCAGTTCTGCTTCAAGACAGTCGAAATTGCTCATTAACAACCATTTGGACTGTTACTATCCAATCATTCCTGTCTAGACATTGAAATGTTACTGTCCAACCTTTACTGTCTAGACATTGAAATGTTACTGTCCAACCGTTGTTGTCTAGACATTGAACTGTTAGTGTCCAACCGTTGTTGTCTAGACATTGAACTGTTACTGTCCAACCTCTCCTCAGATTTTTAACTATATCTAGAGTTACAGAACTCCGTTGCAAGTGAGATTGATCTCGTTGCAAAGCTAAGACATGAGGCTACAAGTTCTCAGAAGGAAGGAGAACCCAATTCTGCCTCTAAGATAGTCAAAATTGCTCATCAACGAACCAAACCTACTACCCTACAAGGTCTGTCATGACCCAGTCTCGGTCGGTGACCCATTGCTGGAGTTCTATAACTCCAAATTAAGCAAGATCAATTTCCTTAGTTAGTCAACATCCAAAACTACAATTTTTATGAAGGAATTTTTATGAAGGAACCCGATCCTAATTCCTTTATCCTCATACCCGAAATCCCTATGAAAGTTGATTGTGCATCAAAAGTATCATTAAGTCTTTTATTTTACATATGTATTTATTGTTTTTATTTGGGTTTTTTATAATAATTGATGTGCTTTTTAGTAATGAAGTTTCTTTTAATGTTTCGATAGGT
>Ga0325404_1004243_pt1 | contig 15270 bp, 4 predicted proteins | sample PopdelMetagenome_18_FD_205664 | JGI IMG/M metagenome (GOLD analysis project Ga0325404, IMG submission 205664) | Populus deltoides microbial communities from Bellville, Georgia, United States - Xylem-Control-R1 | ecosystem: Host-associated > Plants > Phyllosphere > Stem > Wood/Secondary xylem... | reverse complement strand
TGAATTTGGGGAATAACCCAAAAATGGATCACGACAGAGCCAATGACATATTGGATCAATTTCAATCCCTCAACGAACTGTGTCATGGAATCAATTGAGTTTACTAATTTTTTTTTATAAAATATTTTTTTAATTATAAGATAAAAATATATGGTAACAAAATTGAGCACCAACCTAAAAATAAAAACTTATTTGAAATAGTGACAACCCTATAAAAAGAAAAAATAATAAAATAAATCATGCAGTTTATTCTCCAACCAATCTAATATTGAAGGATAAAATCAAGAAAAAAAACTATTCAAAACAATTAATGAATAGAACACCAACCTAATACCATAGTTATTAGACCCGACTCATTAACCCTATAAACCCAAGAGCATTAAAAAAAAATTGGACTTTAAAAGATTACTTCAAAAGATTTTTTATCCCACATTGAAAAGATATTATCTTCTCCTTTTAAGTTGAAGTATTTAAACAAAAAAACTTTTTTATCCTATATTGAAAAAACAAAACTTTTTTTTTATGAACATATAGTATATATATACTAATGAACTTTAAAAATGATTGATAACAAACAAAGAAAAGATGGTAGGCTCGCGAGGCAATGCCTACGTTATATGTACATTACCTTTATTTCTTCCTTGATAATTTATTATATTCTACATGCATGCCATATAAAAAAATATACCCCTCTAGCAATTCAATGATCCTTTTGCTTGTGAATTGATTTATTCAACCTGTTTAGAAAAATTATAACCTTTAAAAAAACCATCACAATCTAGTTAAAACATAAATCCAAAATTTATTTTAAAAAGAAACATATCAAATAATGCATTATCATTAAAAAAACAAAAAAAAATAAAGAAAAGAATAAGGCCATGCCAAGCCTAGAGCTTGGCCCATGCCTAAAGGGCTTGCGTGCTGGCATGCAATGTCAGGCCTAGTTGCGCGGGCCTTTATTATTATTTTGTTAGATAATGAGGTGGATGTCATGTTATCCGCCCCATCTGAATTAAAAAAAAAATGCGTTAGGCAATGCTTCACTCATCATACCCAAATTCTAACCACCACAGTGGCTGAAAAATCAGGGTTGTTTATTTTTTTTTCTTTTAAAAACTCATTTTCAACTCATTCTCAACCCATAACATCTAGAAATCACCGTAATAACATTTTTAAACCAATCCTTAACCTCTAAAAGCGCAAAAAATGGGTCAAAACCCCAAAAATTAACCCGGAAACCAATTTCTTCCTGATCTCAGAGATGGGTTTTTTAGGCACTCTCAAGGTAAAAAAAAAAAACCAAGTCAAACTTCTCTCATCACATGGAACCATTTGGAACAAAAAGCTAACATTTTGGTGGTCAGAAATGAAGAAATGATATTTTTCTCTCTCTAAGCTAGATTTCAACCATCCTTTCTCTCTCTCATCTCACTCATTAAGGACTGAAAAATGATGAAAATGAAGTTTAGCAATGAAATGCAATTGTTAAAAATGCAAAGGACAGGTCACCTTATAGCAAAAAAAAATGAGGGACAAAAATGTACTTCACAAATAAATTTCAACGCGCTACCCATGTTACCCTTGTTTTGCACTTCAGTCCCCTAACTTTCAATTCAACACTTAGCCACAAAATAAAAACATTTAGGCTCTAATTTGAGCCCAATGATGCTAAAACAAAGTTCGAGGACCAAATTGAAAATTTTTAAAAATTTCACTATTATAATTCACAGTGAAATGTGAGAGGAGGGAATAGTATATATAGATATATGTGTGTGTGTGTGTGTTTTGAGATGACATGAAATTTTTTACCTGAATCCCATTCAAGAGGAACCCAAATAAATTAAAATTGATCTTTAGATCAACTGAAATATACTTTCTTTATTACTGCATGCACAAACATTAGGTAAATTAAGAAGTCTGGTATCAAATTTATGGATTATTTTTACATACGTGAAACTAGTGACAGGATTGCAGTGCTACATGTGCGTTTCACTATAGACGCTCAAGAAACAAATTGTAAGTAATTATCCTGACAAGCAATCGTAAAAGAAAGCATAGTATGGCTAGCTCATGACCTGACCCAATTGAGATTAATCCTAACACATTAGATCGCCGTGTGGGTTAATTTGAGTTTTCCAGAACCAAACGATCTAGGGGCCGAAATGTACCACAGAAGACTCCAACCTATAATATGGTTACTGGAGTCCAATGCAAATTAGATCGGCCTTCTCCTGATTTTGTAACAACTTTCAAAGGATTATTGAAGTCTTTGCCTTTTTCCCAAAGGTTTTTCAGAGCCTACAAGGTCACAAATTGGAATCTTAGAGATGATGATTTGCTCTTGTTCAATATGAATGTGCTCGTTAAATGCTTTCATCCAAACTAACCTTGTCAAATGAACTTCTAATTTTTTTAAGCAGGTAAAATTGAAAATTGATTACAAATGAGGGATATGTTACTGTTTGGAATTCTCTGAATTAAATTTAATTTAGAGATTTTAATAAAATATCAGGTTTAAAATTTTTTAAGTATTAATAACTGAACTGAGAAATTTTAATATCTAAAAATACTATAAAAATAAATCAAAGGTTAGCTCTTGTGATTTACAATTTCGAAATTGAGAAATTTAATCTAAAAACTAACTTTTCTAAAGTACCCATCTGGCCCTTTTTTAAAAACAAATTTGAAGAAATAAGATAAAAGTAACGAGAATAATATAAAAAACAAAATTAATTGAATTTTATCTTTTCTATACATATAAATTTAATTTATTTATCAACTAAATTCAAATCAAACACCATAATTGAATTCATTTATAGCAAAGAATTGGTTCCAAACATGCTCTTAATAAAAATATAATTAGATTGTCATAAAAACTAGGGAAATGACTATTCAAGTTGCAAACAAATATATAAAGAAAGATATTTATTATTGGTTTTTTAAACTAAAGGGATCAAAGTGTTATTTTCCAAAAACTGTAGGGAGTAAATAATAGTTGAATCTATCCGAAAGGTATTAGCCAATTTTAGCTTGTAAAATCTAAAGGTTAAGCCACCTTAGTGCTTAAGCTATGATTTTGTCCTTGGATTGTGGCCATCATTTAACCATGTGGGCCAAATCATGTTGGTGAAAATAGTTGCTCATGGGGTCCACTGGAGTATATTAGCAAGCTAGAAAATGGAAATTATGATGGCAAACACCCTCACCTAGACCATTGGTGGTAGGAAGACAGTAATATTGCTAGGCATTTGCAAGGGAGGAGGGGGCCTAAAACATGTACCAGACATGTTTCTGTGTAAAGATAAGAGGCAAGAGTTTCAGTCAAGTTTCTTCCCGATTTTAATTTTTTCAAGTGGTTTTGCTTTATCTCGTCAGGGCAGGAATAAATGTCATATTGCAAATTTCGATCGGAACCATCATCATAAATTATAGGCTATAAGTGCTTTAAAAATACTATTCTTTCAACTAACTAAAGCATAAAGCACAACCCCACCACTTACATCCTTTCTGCAACAAAAGAAAAAAAGAGAGAAAGAGAGAGAAGAGGACACCCTTACACATGATCACAAAAAGAAGCCAATGAAGAAAAGGAGGATCACTCTGGGAGAGTGCATTGAATCTAGTAGTAGATGGGATTAGACCTAACTTCCTTACAGATACTTAGAATCAATTTAAAAAGAACTTGGGACCCTCCACAGGCTGCCTTACACAGTCAAATTATGTGAACATTGAAGGAAAGTTGAAGGGAAACACTGCATTTATATATCAAACTAGCTGGTGTACCAAGGGTCTGTCTGTTTATGCCGCGTGATTGACCACACAAACAAATATACACTCAGATTATGTTTGTTTTTGTGGTGCTACACAGAAACAAACGGATCCGTGTTGTCTGCAACTTAATTAAAAATCTTACCTAGGGTTCACTTGCTCTACAATATACAATAGTAAGACATATAGGTCAAGGGAAAACTAAAGTAAAATCATTATTTCAAGATATAGTATTTTCAGGTCCAACACGCTTAGAAGAGTTGAAGTTTTGGCTCTCTATGTCTTGTCCAAGAGAGTGATCATGTGATAGAGATGGATTGTAAGAATACCATTTTGACCAAAAAAGATAATTAAAGAAGTTGATGAGACTTAGGACAGCTAGTAACCAATAGAAAAGGTCTAGCTTGTCTTTGTTTAGGTCATTGTCACTAAGCCAGCCACCACTAGAAGAGCTAGAGGTAATTTTGTTCACTAGAGAAACAAGGAGGGAGCTCAGGTAGAAGCCAAATGAGTATGAGCAATAAGTCATGGCAGTTAGAAAGGATTGCATCCCTTCCAAGGACTGTTTGTAGAAGAACTCTATAAGACCCACTGCAGTGAACATCTCTGAGAGACCAAAAATGAGAAATTGGGGAGCAATCCAAAATATGGACAACGTTTCCTGATAATCCAGAGCTGAGGTTCTTCTCTTCCTTTCAATTACTGCAGCTGAAACCATTGAAAATGTTGCGATAAAGAGTCCAACGCCAACCCTTTGCAGAGGAGTGATTCCAGAATCTTTCCCGGTGATTCTCCGAGCAATTGGTACAAAGGCAGTTTCATAGAGAGGGACAACAAAGATAAGCATGATGTAAGGGATGGATTGAAGTGAAGCTGGAGGGATTTTGAAGCTTTTTGTGATCCGTGTGTTCATAGCACTTCCTTGTTGAACAGAGAAAGTTTGAAGCTGTGCTAAAATAGTGTTGAAAATTATAGTGCAGGAAAATATGGGAATGACTGAGATAAGTATCTTCACTTGCTCCACTTGGGCCACTGTGCATAATCTCCAGGTACTCTCACTTGCCTCACTTCCATCTTGGACTCTGATACAGGCCTTATCCAGGAACCTGTACTAATTTGAAGAATTCAACCGTTAAAAAAAATTTACAATTAGACAGCTTAAACAATAATAAAAAAAGATATTTCTTTTTATAGTTTATATTTTAATAAATTTATTAAAAATGATTTTATAAACATATTTATTTTATGTCATGTCAACTTTATCTTTTCAACATATAATCTCAATTTTTTTTAACTAAAATATTAGCCAAAAACAATGTAAAAGTCTCTACATATATAGATCTACTTGATTAGGCTAGACACTCAGTGTTGTTGCATTGACATGATTTCATTTTTGGTATCCTACCTGAACTTTTCAGTATGAAGCAAGTTGCTGGCATCAGTTGACGTGGCTGGGACGTGGCTTGACACATTGTTGTGGCAGCCATGAAGCATCTGTGAGTTCGAGGGACAGATTTGCTTTCTTTTTGTTATTGCAGCAACAAAAACCTAACGAAGAGAATAGAAAATTAATCAAAGAATTAAAGGAGACAAACAATTGTAGACGTATATTGAAAAATTAAAATATTAAAAATAACAAAGCAGGTAGATCATGGGCGGTGGCATATATATGATGATGCCAATTAGCTTCTTTTTTTTTATTATTATTCAGGAATAAAACACAAGGAAAAAACGAGGCGCAGGATGCGATGATCCTTGAATCAGATGTGTATCAAGGCCATGGTGCATGAAGTCATAACATAGATCACTAAGCTGTATGCCCTTTATATTAAATAAAGCTAATTGTAATATTAAATGCTAAGGATTAATGTTATTTTAATCAGGGAAAGGAAACCAGACATAGCCTTTGAATAGTCAAATTATATGCATTATTTTAGTTCTATAATCGCAAAGATTGAATCTGAACCACGAAAAGAAACAACAAATAAAACCTGAGCCACAGAAAAATTACAAAAGAGATGTTGAATTATCAGGCAAAAGGAAACTCTGGTAGCAATTGGAGAGAAAGAAACTGGTGGATATATAGTTAATCAAAAGTAAAAAAAAAAAAAAACAACAACAACAACTTTTCTCCACACACACTTTTCTATTTTAAAGCAAGAGGGAGAGGGATGGACTTGGGTTCAGGTTAAGCTTAAATCAAAGAGGGGGAAAGAGTTAAGTAGGAAAAGCAGACTTGCATGCTTTTTGCTCACAACCCAGAGGTAAAAAGCCTTCCTAACTTGTAAAATTAAACATAAAAAGTCTATAAAGCATTCAAAGTTAAAGAAGAAAGGAAAATGAGATTACCTGAGCAAATGGAGTGAAGATACTTCCTTTAGGAGGCTTGTTCCTGTACGAAAATGAACCTGAAATCAAGCAAATCAATCCTACAGCCATGGCAGCAGCAGAGACTCCAAAACCAACATCCATTCCTGAATGGGTTTGGACCCAAACAAGAACTGTTAGGGCAAGAAGCTCTCCAATGCAGAAAGCAAAATAGGCTACATTGAAGTAGGTGGAGAGCTTCTTGGATTGCTTAGGGTCTTCCTTCTTGAACTGGTCTGCCCCGTGAGAAATTATGTTTGGTTTTAGACATCCACTTCCTAGAGCCACCAAGTAGAGCGCCAAAAAGAATATCAAAGCCTTGTAGCCTTTGGCTTCCACACAGTCAACTCCATCAGATACCATATCACAGCTAGGTGGCCTCAACTGCGGGAGATGGGCTTGAACGGACAATAATATGAAACCCTGTAGCATGGGGGGGGGATTAATGGTGGTGAATACTTCGAAGAATAATGATTGAATATTTTTCATGTGGGAATTTCTTAGCTCCTTCGGGGCCAGAAAACAATTATAGGAAAATAATAAAAAAGAATACAACATGGGGATTCTTCTAAATATATATATAATAATGGAATGACGAGGATATTCAACTTATGCGGGATGTTCAATAGATTTCTTATTTACGGTAAGATTATTTTGAAGGATAATAAATATAGGGGCCTCTATATTTCTAGACAGACAAAAGAATCTTAGATAGGCAACTTGTAGATAGTGTTTGAGTTTTAAAAGATTTAGACAGTACAAAATAAAAGATAATGTCGGAAGAAAAAAGGAGTACTTACAGAGAGCTCCACAAACCCAAAGATCAGCATGGTCCAAAAGCTCCCAAGGTAAGAATCTGAGAGGAACCCACCAAGGAGGGATAGGAGGAAGACAGTTCCTACAAAGTTCGTGACTATGTTCGCGGACTTTGACAAAGGAAAGTGCATGTCATTGAACACATATGTAATGAGATTGTTCCCAACAGCAGCAATTCCCATCATCTCAAAAGCCTGAAGCCCTGAATCATAATAGCAAACAATGAAAATGTCACTTTTTTCTAATGAAAATTCTGTCTTGTTTTTATGTATGATTATTGAACTGCTAAAAGAAACTAGAATATACAAACAGTATTAAAATAAAAGACAAGGAATACCACACCGAACCCTATAACAAAATCAATCATATAGCCTTGCCGAAACGAGGTTATATACTGTGGGGGAACCTAAAGACCATTAACCACTTCATAGTTTATGAAACCTCACTGTTCCTCAGTTCTTACAGAGAAACGAGAGAGTTACAAACTAGGCATGCATGGAGACCAGCTCAATATTTTAAAAGATAAATATATAGTGAGGAATTTTTATGATGTGTATACCTATTAACTAAGTACATATATATATGCACAAAAATACACACTTAATTAAAGGGAGGGTGAGAGAGAGAGAGAAACCAAGAACGAAAACAGCGGCAGCCATTCCACCATGCTTAGACTTGCAGATTCTGCCTCTCCAATCAACAGACGTCTCCTCCACACCACCAGACAAAGAATCTTGTTTAAACTTCATTCTTGTCTTCTCCACACTATTATCCATAGTTAATATTCTGTGTCTGAAAACCTCTCTGTTCTATCTAAAAATTAGTGATCTTTATATATCAATATACCTTGTCTATTAGACACAAGAAAGAAAAACACTACTTGACAAACTCCAAATCCAACAAAAAAAAAATAGTATTATATTATGCTGAAATCAATAAAAGCTTTTAGCTTATCTTCAAAGGGACTGCTTTTATGATTTTGAGACAAGCTAAGAAGATGGTTAGCCCCCATATTTATAATGGTATCCTTCATTTCCTCGCTGCCGATTTTTTTTCTCTTATCAGCACTCCTCGTCAACTGACTCACGAGCTAGTACTGCACTATAGTGGCATGGTCCCATGATTTGCTCAAAAACTTAGCTAAGCAAGAAACCCCCCACAAACAATCCACAGTAACTAGCTAAGTTTATAAACTAAAGTCTAGAAATTTCTTTCCACTAACCGTAGATTGGTGTGAAATTATCTGGGTACAATGGACCGTACATGTAGCCAAATACAAGCCAGACGCTCGTGAATCATTGCCAATGTAGTTAGTATGTCATCTCTTGAAGTGGCATATATGGGCCATATTTACCACCCAAGTGGAGCATTAGTTCCACTTACTTTGTGCTCTCTAATTGTGTTTTAAGAGAGTATGCATGCCCGGCCATTTATATATTTTCAAGGTTTCAATTTGTGCCTATGAAATTTTCTTGATATCGAGGTCCAAAATCGAATGATATCTTATGGGTGCTCATTTACAGTAGCTAATAAAATTATCTCAACTTGCGTGTTTACTTATTTATTATTTGTCAGAAATTCATTGTGTTTGCTTCTGTTTCACAAATAGTGAATCTGAATTCCAATTTTTAAAGTGGTGCAAATGTGCAGGTAAATTATGAATGCATTGAATTTTTTCAGGTAAAAGTTGTGAACGACAAAAAGTTATTAATATAAAATGGATTTCATTCTTTGTTGAGTAAAATCTCACGTTTACAAGCAACACTACCATAAAATTATCTAACACTAACAAAATTGCTCACAAAATATTTTACCAATATTTTTGGATTATTATAATAATAAAATATTTTGGTCAGAAATTCCAGATTATAATAGCAATGGAATTATTTTTGTCAATAAATACTAATAGAACCATCAACAAAATAAAATAATTAAAAAAAAATCGATAAATTTGTCGCCAAAACAACACGTCATCAATAACCAATAAGATTACTATCAATAATTTTATCGATAAATCTAAAAGTGTTATAACCAGTCACATCCCTGTTCTTCCCTCCTCCTCCTCCCTCCTCTCTTTTTTTCTTCACAAATCATAACAACAACCTCTCCCTTCTATTCTGGCACAAATCTAAGTCTCGTGATTACAAAATTTCAGCCACTTAACATTTCATAGTGTCAACATCATGTCTTGATAAAATTTTCTCAAAATATTCCTTATACCAAGAAAACAACCTACTTATTTATATTTTAATTTAATGTATTGTTGTTTTTTAGTATTTGTAGTATAGTTTTCTTGCATATTTTAGTGTTTGGCAACCTTTTCATAGAGATTTGAAGTTTAATTTCTATTTTAGGGTTTGTTTGTGATTTGAGTAAATTTAAATTTGTTTGTAATTTGATATAATTGATTTTGATTTGATAACTTGGTTATGTTATAATGAAAGAAATTATGGGTTATGTCATAGCTCAATTTTTTACTCCTTTTTCATAGTTTTTTGAAAAAAATCCAAAAAATAGCAAAAAACAACAAAAAAAAAAATATATATATATATATATATATCTTTAATGAATTTGCGTTGTTTTTTGCATTTCAGCATCTTTTCAAAAGAATTAAAAATTCAAAAATTTACTTTCGACATGTTTAGTTTTTAAACGCTTATTTCAAAATCATTTATTTATTTTTCTTATCAAGTCGACGTTGACGTTTTCCTTTTTTTTTAAAATCAAAAAGAAAAAAATATTTGGACAAGAAGACCAAAAGTGAAAAACAAAAAAAAACTAAGAGACTAAAGTGAATTTGAATTGCTTGGTCACCATGTTTTTGTGGGGACCATGAAATTGGGGGAGGGGAGGGGGGGATTATATTGCCTACAAATGGTGAGGGAGTCTCACACACAAAAATAAAGGGGGTTTTGAGAGGAGCATTATCCAAAAAATAGAAATGTTCAGTCCCTTTTTATTTACCAACTTCGGGGGTTGATTTGCAATAATAGTTGTAAAGTTCATGTTCCTTTTTTAATTTTAGTCGACCCTCAACCTTTTTTTCTCAGTTTATCCCTACACATTGACTTCATTTGCGATTTGACTTTGTATTTTTTTCAACTTGAAATAGAAATCTTGCAATATCAAGGAAACTTTCTGGTACTCGGTTGAAATTGGTTTTGTGAAATAAAATATATTTTGGATAATTTAAAACAATTTAGTATTAAGGGATCAAAATTGAACATAAAACAAATGTGGGGATTGAGACAAACAGGGAGGACAACTAGGCTGGCACATATGGGAAGCTTCCACCGTCTTTAAATGGCAGTCAAACACTAGCTTATAAGGTAGAGTTGGAAGCGCCTTGTCTCCCTTTCTAATGGTTAGACGTGTGTTTACGACATCGTGATAGTTAGGTTCCAATAAACTTTTTTTTCTCCTCCTTTTCTTTCTTAGCTTGCTTGCTTATAAAATTTGAAAGGTGTCATGTTAGTTGTTAATTATATCAAATTTGATCCTTATTCTTTTGATTGCTTTTTATTTTTTTAAAAAAAATTCATTCCTTTGCAATTGATTTCATTTGATTTTTACATCAAATTTGATCCTCATTCATTTGATAGCTATTTTTTTATTCTTTTTTTAATTGATTTCTTTTTCAATTTCATCCCCAAGCATTTTGTTGAAGATTGAGATTCATGATTTATTTTTGCTTTTCGTTTTACGATGTTATCTTAGTCTCATTACCTAGATCGCGTGTCTGACAAGTTTGTCTAAGTTAGCTCAAATCTTTTTTTTAGGTTATTTTTCAACATTCAATATTTTCCAACTCCATGTTTCAATATTTTTTATTTATATAATTGAGCTTCAAATTAATATTTTGTCATTTTGCCTTATATAGGTTGTTCCATAGGTTTTACGACCTTATCTAGGTTTGCTAGTGTTTAATTTTTTTAAAGATCATTTTGTTGCCTTGTTTTTTTTTTCCATCCTTTTATATTTGGATTTTTGAGAATTAGGAATCTTTATATTTTTTTATTGTTTTACTATGAGGATAATCCGGGCTTACAACCTAGATCATGATTGTGCCATGTTAACTCGGGTTGGTTTTTTTTGTCATTTTTATCATGCTTTAACATTGAGTTTTTTTTTTAATTGAGCTTTATGATTTTTTTTTCTTTAGCAAGAATTTGTTTTCTACATATCATTTGTTATTACATTTTCTTTATAAATTTGGTTTATTTAGTGTTGATTTTTTTATCATATAATTAATTAATGGAATCATTTTATTGAGCCCAATGAGGTTTATGACTTAAATTGTATATTTTTTTTATTTGTTTAAAATACCCTAGCAGCCCCCGGACTTATCCTTTTTTTTTTTTTTTGTCTTTAAGAAATTCAAAAATTCAGCTTAACTCCTGACGAATCGCCGTGACACCTATTTATGAAACATGGCGTAGAGGATAATATGGACACCAGGCATGCAACAGGGAGCATCTATATAATGAACTTGAGTTGGATGTAGGAGCCTAATCCATTGTAATATGAAACAGAAGGTTCAATATTAGAAAAGAAATTTCCAAGATTGATTTGACAAAACATTGAACTTGAGACTGCATCACATGATTTTCTTCCGACCATGTTTTGTTTTATATAGAGTGACCTGAAATCATATCTTACCCCCCCCCCCCCCCAAGTATCTTTATTTAAAACAATTAATGAGGGATATATTCTAATTAATCATGTTTATGTTTGTTTTATAAAGATCATTAGTTCAAATTTTATAAATTTTAGGGTTATTAAAAACTTATATAGTTATTAACTTTAGGGCCCGTAAGATTAGTTGATATACGCACAAACTGACCCGGACATCCACATTAATAAAAAAATTATCTTTATTTAATAATAATAATAATGATAATAATAATAATAATAGGCTTCAGTATTTATGATGCTGGTAAGGTAGTTATTGATAATGGACCGAATTCGATAGATATTGAACGGTAATTGAGTTTTTGTATAGATAGTTATTTTACTTTGGTATATATATAATACATCAATAGATAAGATATAAATATTATTTAACTTGAAATTTCATTCAAATATATCCCTATATATATTATTTTTTAATAATAAATAATAATCCTAAAATAAATATAAATATTAAGTTGGAATCGATTCAAAAAAATTAATTTTTGTATAAATAATTACTTTAAATATTATTTTATTCAAAATCCAATCCAAACTTATTTTCATACATATATTATTTTTTAATAATAAATAATAATCTTAGAATAAATATAGATATTAAACCCAATGAATTCAAATAGATGAGTTTTTATATATAAATAATTACTTTACATTACATGGTATGTAAGAAATAAGATATGAATTATCAAACTTGATTTGAAATCTAATCCAAACTTATCTCTCGATATATCTAAACAAGAGTTGCTCATGGGCACCTTGTTCAGCATCCAACACAAGACACCTGTCCAGAAAGGATATGATGATGGGTCAACCTTTGACTCCTAAAAAAACTTTCGCGGACTCCTTGAGCGAAGAAGTAATCTGTCCCATCGTTAGTATTGTAATCCAGAAGAGATTGCACCTCTCTTTTTTTATTTTATTTTTTCTTTTGAGATGGGGATGCACCCTCATAAGATTCGCAATAATTGTAGCCAATAATAAAATAATATTAATTTTAAAAAATATAATTTAATTAATTAGACTTTAAATTTATTTTTTAAACATTAATATTTTGAGTTTTATAAATTTCAAAATCATTAAATTTTAATTTAATTATTAAATTCAGAGTCTTAAAAAATTAATTAAAATACCCAACAATATCTTTTTAAAAAAAATTTGATGTATCAGCTGGGATAACATGTGTTGTGGTGGCAAAGGGGATTTTTTTTTTCTTTTTTTTTTTCTTTTTAAATGTTGTCAAAGGGTGTTGCTGTGTTTATATGAGATGTCTCTATAATGTGTACAACTGTATTCCAAGGGCCGGAAGATATGGCTTTCAAAATACGGACTAAAGTCACACGCAACGTGGCAAAATCCCATGTGTGTGTCTATATATATCAAATACTTTTCTAGCTTCTTACTTGTAATAGTTATTTATTTAAATATCTTCTTACAACTTTGATGAAAAATCCCATGTGTGTATATACTATGTATGTATGTATGTATGTATGTATGTATGTGTGAGTATATTGTAAAATTCATAATTTGTAAAATTCTTACAATGCTAGGTATAGAAATCTAAGATCAATAGGTGAAAAGTAACTCATTTCACCATAGAAAGAGAGAATACAAATTACAACAATGGAGGAGAAGAAACACCTCTCTCCTCTCAATACCTGTGAAATTCTTTCTTACACTCTCATTCTCCATGCTGCTTTGCTGTTTATTTTCTACCCTTACAATTAAGTTCTCTATTTATAGGTGAAAATGAGGAACAAGCCGCCCATGTTTTTAGTAAATAATGGCAGCCACCTCCTCTGCATTTCCAGCACATTAATTTCTAGCTATCATGGCTACCATCTTCGACGACATCTTTATACAACCATCTTTGATCTTCGCTTTCATTTATGACTTGGCTTTCCATGCAACCATGCATGCATCTTTTTACTTGAGCCATTTATATCCACACTCTTAACAATATCCTGCTGTAGACAAATGACAAACCCCCGCTTGATTTGAGTGGTTCGTCTTCCAAGCTCATGTTCGAGTGATATATGACAATCTTTACAACAATGTCTCTCTTATGAGTCTGGCTTATTTGAATATAACTTTAATTCTGAGAAATGAGCGTTCAATTTTATCAGGAGCTCGCTGATCTTACAAGAACCTACTCATCCAGGAGTCTGTGTGCCTGTCCTCTACTCCAACATAAGTGTGGTGACTTGCTCCTCCATGAGTCAACACCGTTCTTCATCAAAAAGTCCAACTAGCTTTCCATTGTTATCATGGGGCAACCTATGAAAGTCAATATGCACTTCTCTTCATACCGTTGAGTGTTAAAACTCATTCAAGAGCTCATCATTTCAAGAACTCACACAAGATTCTACGCACTCAATAGCCTATGCATGCCCTCTGCTCCTACCTAAGAGCCTATCATACTTACTTTATAAGTCTCTTCACTTTATCATTAGGACAACATCCATGAAAGTCAATCGGCTTTTATCTCCATACTCGTCTTAGCCAATAATAAATACTTGGCTAGGCAATCACTTATTGTATCCACTTGTGTTTAGCGGTAACATCGACTCGGTAAGTATTTGTACTTAGGCTCTCACTCAGGCCTCAAAATATGGCATGTTTTAATTTCTCAATTAACGTGTACCACTTATTTTTCAACTTCATCTTTTACCTGGGTCTCAAAATCTGGCATACGTTACTCTCTTTTTTCTTCAATTAATGTGCACCACTTCTTCTTCTTCTTCTTCAACATCATTTGTCAGCTGATCCACCATCAATAAAATACCCTAAAATTAGCTCAACAATTAGACACACAATTGCATCAAGAACGATCCAATTATCTGAAAATGAGTTTAAAATCATCTGAATATATACCATTTCAAGCGGCTCTAATTTATGGCCTAATGGATGACTCATATTTAAACAGCAAATCTTGTTCTATGTAATATTAACCATACCGGATCTCTACCGACTCAGTTCAACTTCATCTGCATTTCTTTATAGAGAGTGTAGGAAGATGTGGCTTCATTCGTGCTCTGTTTTGCGTGTAGTTTTCATAGATGATAATGCTTACCCTAATGGTAATGGCGACTCCATTTGTAATTGTTAGGGTGAGATGTTTGATTGTCGACGATTATTTGGTAATAGAAATGGAAGGAAAGATTTACTTTAATGGGATTGAAGGTTTCAACTTGAAGGGAAATGGCTAAAGCATTGTTAAAGGATTAGTTTAGCATTTTGAAGAAATAGGAGAAATGACTCGATGTAGAGGATATTCAAGACTGTCCTTAATTATATTTTAATTATGCCATTAATTCATTGATTAAATGATATTTCTTCAATATATCCTTTTAACTATGATTTTCATTCGAATTAATAGAAAAAGTTGAGCGGCTAGCTTGTGCATTACATCACTTTAGTACTGTCAGATGAAGAAAATAAAAGTAATTATATAGCCTGTTAGATAATTATTACTTTAACCATAGAAATACAAGGACACTTATTAGAAATACAAGGACGGTTAAGTAATTTCCTCATAAATATTTGGAATTATGATTACATAGTGTACGTTCGAGAGAAAATGAGGGAGGAAAAAAGAGGGGGGAAATAAAGCATTTGCATTTTAGTTCTTTT
>Ga0325404_1004233_pt1 | contig 15287 bp, 11 predicted proteins | sample PopdelMetagenome_18_FD_205664 | JGI IMG/M metagenome (GOLD analysis project Ga0325404, IMG submission 205664) | Populus deltoides microbial communities from Bellville, Georgia, United States - Xylem-Control-R1 | ecosystem: Host-associated > Plants > Phyllosphere > Stem > Wood/Secondary xylem... | reverse complement strand
GCACAATCTGCTTGTCGCACACCTAAGCTTGTCGCAGCACATTCATGCTAGCAATAAGGTTCTTTCTTTATTAGAAAATGAATTCTTATTTAATTACGAAAAATACTTAATTCCAAATATTTCATTCTTATATATATATATATAGAATATGTAGCATATCATGTAATTCTAGGCCACAAGTCAACACATTTTAAAGTAAACGAAGTTAAATAGTTTTCTTCAAGATTTACTTCCAAATGCAAGTAATCTCCAAAGCAGACAAACAGCAAATTCATATTTAGTTTTTCACAATTTGTGATTAATTTCAGTTAGGCAGATTTCCAAAACTTGAAGATCAGAAAACAGACACATTTGAAGGAGAAGGTACAAATATATTGCAGTATACAATGAAGGATATCGATCCTCTACTGTGTGCAGAGATGACACTATCCATATAAGGTTATTTCGCCACATTCTACCAACAGCCCAGTGAATATACCTTGGTTTAGTGCAGCATCCTGCAGAAATAAAGACAACATGATGGGTCTTCAAAGTAAGATTTATTTATTAATTAAGGATGACATGTGGGTGGTGCTTTCTCTTGATAAGCCAGCAACATGTGTGTGTGTGGAGGCATCAAAAGCACTAAAAAATATGAGAGCGAACGCTCAGTACAGCAAAATCCCAGCTCGATCGAGGCCAAATTCAGAGTAACAAAAGACAGTTGGACTGGTATACAGACCTTCTCCCGTACACAAAAACAAGCGAAGACAACTGTTATCAGAGTAATTCTTGAGCTCAACAGACGCTTCTGAAGGCCCTCAAAACAGTATAAGCACATTTAGGGTCCGTACAGAAAACAGTATTCCTTCATGGTCAATTGCTTCATGCCAATCACTTCAATTTAAATAATTCTTCAGCGTGCAAAGTGTAGCTAATTCACTCCTCCTATGATGAGTCCCAAACTTGTTCATCTGAGCTCTCCCGTGGTAGCATAAAGCATAAAATCTATCCGGGTAAAGCTAACAACCCATGACTCAGAGACTCAAGTCAGGTCATGAGTCCAGCCTGGTCTTAAAACTACGGAGAGCGGGATAAAGGAACCATAATTAGATGTCAAGAAAACAACAGAGAACACATTTTGTAAGCCCAGAAAGCAGTAGAAAAAACTATCAGGAACTATTAATGAATCTTGCAGCAAAATTTTTCATCATATGTTGCGTTTATACATCAAATAACGGCTAATAGAATAAGTACAACATTCTCTTGAGATCAGCTCTACAGGAAATTGTTATATGCTGACCAGATTTAAAACCAGTCCTCTGAAAAAACTTCAGCGGTGCTCCCTGACCTAAGAGACAAAAATAACCTCAAATGCAGGTGCGAACCCACAGAACCACCACCCTCATCTAAGATCTCACCTAGTAGTGCGTAGAATTAAAAGAAATCAACCCTAGAAAACACAATATATGTTATACACATTTGCAAAGAAATGCATCTCAGAATAATAAGGCAAGGTAGCAACTGGTGAAGACAAAAAAAAATGTGATCTCAAAGAACAGTGGAGGATTGACATGACTAGCACAAAACCTCACATGCATGCTCCTCAACGAGCAGTAACCTAAAAATCCTCCAGAGTATACGTTTCTGCTGCCACCTGGTTATGTCATCTACCTGCTAATACATATTTCAGTTGCATGTTAGCTGACACAATTCATTTGGCCTTGTGTTCAGACGGTAAGATCCTTGAAAGCCTCCAGCTTGCCATTTGATGTAACAAAATCTGCAATATTACCACCTTCAGGATGGCTCGAGTCTCCATTCGTAGGTTTCTTGGCTATCTGACTGTACACTGAGTTGGGCATGGCAGAGCTGCGCTCTCCTTCAAAGTATGTCGAGCAAGGGAAATACTGAGCGCAACGCACTTTCCACCCTGCAAAGGAAGGAATTCAATATCAAGCTGCAAAATAAGTTTTAGCATCTATCTTATGGAACACTATATGCATGCTTCAAACGTCTCCCTGGTTCCAATATTTACAACATTCTTAGAAACAAATATTCAAAAGGAATCTTCCATCTTCAGCAGGTTCGAGAGCAAAGAAATAAAGTCACAGAAAAGAGAACGTTATGTAGGAGAATTTGAATATTTGGATTTCGAAAGATTAATAAATGCACTTTTCCCATTAATGAAGGACACAACCCACCATGTGCAGAAGAAACTAGCAAATTAGAAGGGAGCGCAGGACATAGAGAGAGAATCCAGGTTAAAAATGTTATGAGAAAAAAAAAGTAGCCAAGCATATATAGCTACTGAGCAGACTGAAGAGAAAAAGGAAAATGATGACCATGACCAATCCTCTCTCAATAGTTTTTTTTAAAAAAAAAAAAAAAACTAACTTCAGCACACATTAACACCACTACCAAGTATACACCATGTGCCTAAGACTTTAATGCTGCAGAAAAAACACTAAAAATAACATGAAAAGGAATGATTAATTCTATCACACCATTTGAACTGCTTATATTCCCGTTCTGGCTATAAAGAAAAAACGCCATGAAAAATTTTACTTACTCAATGCAGCATCGGGATCATCAAGAACTGCTCCTAGGAGCTTGTGGACTGCAATGCAGTCTTTGAGTTTCCATTCCTTAACTGGTCCAAGTGCTCCATTTCTTTTGGTAAAAATAAAACAAGGAAAAATAGATTAACAATCAGTTTGGATCAACAATAAAGATGTGCAAGTCCAAGTACCAGCAAGAAAGTAAAACAAACAAATCAACCAAGAAAAAAAAAATAGAACTCAGATCACTGAGGATTACATTGGTGCAGGGTTGTTGGTTGAATCTTCAATTAATTTGATAGCCTCACGTTTCTTGTTAGGTTCCAAAACAAATAGCATTTCCGCCACTGCAGCTCTATGCATTAAAGAACCTGCAGGAGACAAAGTTAGTTAACAAGCCAGTTCTATCCAGGTATAGTTGCACAAAGGGGCCACATAAGGTGGGAGATTACCTTTATGTTTTTCAAAGAAAATCTTGTTTGCTTCAGTGAGATTTTTCTCATGCAATTGACTACAAGAATAAACATTGCAAACCTTAATATGTAATTTAGAACTGATAGATAAGGTGAAGAAAACATCATGTTACAAATAAAGAAAAGGGAAATGTGCAAGAGAACCTAATGAATGGACGCTCTGCTTCCAAGACACTCCAAACAAGTTTCTCAGTATCAGTCACAGGAGCAGTCATTGTACCCACTTTATGGAAGAATCTAACCTGCAGCACATCAAATTCACAATCAATAAAGATTAAAACGAAGGGTCTCTGATCCTCTAACCAGCAGAGGATGCACAACACTAATCAGCAATACCAGTATCAGGACACATGTAATGTCAAAAACGAAAACAGAAGTTTATAGGATTATTGCATGATAGAGGATGATATACCAAGCAGCGATGGGAATCAGGGTTTTCAGCATCCAACCTGAGCAATTGCTTTACAGCCTACAAAAGAAAACTAAATTAACACAGCAATTTACCAGTTGTGAATGCAATTGTACAAAAGCACCATTTACTAGAAAGCATCATGAAATTCATACTGTCAACCTCACTAAATGATTTAGCCAAACAAAATACAGGAGTTGGCTTATCATAGCACTTGTTCTCTTCAGAGAGGGAGAAACAATCTTAAGAAGAAGATGATTTACTCGATGGCATTTGGACTAAATAACAGAATGTTTTCCTGTATTACCTTGACAGTCAATTAAGTAGACATCGTGAATGGTAACACAGGAAAGTGAAAAGGGCTGACAATGGTGACCAAGTTCAACCTTTCGGACAATAAATACCTGAAGAGCAAGCAGAATTTTCTTCTTTCTCATATTCACTTCAAAAGAAAGCAAGTGTGTCTCCAAAGAGTTGAGCGAATGTTTCTGAAGCAGCTTCAAGTACTTTGTAGCTTCCAACAATGGATCTTCAACCTGGAAAAAAAAAACATCCACATTTAACTGCTATTCATCTGAGATGAAAGATGAGTACTTTGTAGCCTAAGAGGCCTTGAAGCAATCAAGAATAAAATCTGAGGGGAAAAAAACAGTAGGAAATAGAAGTAACCTGCAACAACTTTTCCCCATTTGGATCTGGATCTACAGGTTTAACATGCCGCTTACCCGACTTAGAAACACTACTAGCACTTGATTCTTCATTTCTCACCTCAGCTTCCTAGGATGGAATATCAGACACTAGAATGAAAATCATTATAACAGAAACGTGCCAAGAAGCCATAGAAACATAATATTAACATACTTTCTTAGCTCGGGCTTCTGCCTTTTTCTGTTTTTGCCTCATCTTCTTTCTCTGAGAAGGCGGCAACTTTGACATCTCTTCTTCTTCTTCAGCCATTGACTTCGAAGGAGAATCAAACAATTTTATGTAACATCTGCATTTGAAATCCATACCCATGAACATAACAAAAAAAAAATATTAATTCGAAGGAGTTCATTACAAGTATGAGATGGCATTCAGGCAACATGAGAAAATACAAATGACATATGGTCACATCTATAAGAAAAATGCATGAAACATTGATCCTGTGAAATGAGATGCAATCGATGCTATGTGAAAACCATATAGGTGTCTGGCTCCAATAGTTAACTGCAACACCATGTATGGACATGAATATACCAGAGAATACCCTGCATGAAGTCAGTGAACAGGATATTCTAGTAACCTGTTTCATACACGACTAACTTATGTCATGTTACCAAACCCCAAAAGAAAGAAATGAAGGAAATGACTTGAGGGCCAACTGACAAAATCACACCAGCCCACTGTCATCATAGCTGAAAGACCATGGCATCCAGCAGCCTATGTAAGGTATTCACCATGGTAATATTTGTACTATCGCTCCAAGGTTTCAAGGGTAAACAATAAACAATGACAACCAAAATGCAAAGAACTTTGCTTCCTTCTCTAGGAGAAAAACTTGGACAATCCTTCTCCAACTGGATAGCCAGTATTTGCCACACCATCCAGCGAAAAATCCTTCGACCAATACAAATTCAGAGTAACAACTTAATGATTTGAAAATTGAAAAAAGGTTAAGCATTATTAATAACATACAGTCCTTCCTAGAGAACCCCCCCCCCCCAGCTTGCTCAAGGAAAACCAACAGCAGATCATCTCAGACAGCAGAAAGAGTCTGTACAGCACATGCATAGATGAGGCAAGCATGTAAAGCAGCATTCTGACTCAGAAACTTGTGCAAGAAAAGGAAAGGGACAGGAAGGCTGATTTAAAAAAGAAAATCTCAGATCTCTTTCTAGATTCCGGCAAAAATATTTCACCTGATAGCTCCAGCCGCTGCTTTGTGGAAATATGCATGTGAATGCAAGCGATCTTGAAATTTAAGCATTGCCACATAGGCTCGTAGAGTCATTTTCCTTAAACAATAGGAATGGAAGTCGAATTGGTCTTCAGTAATATCTGCATAGTGCTTCTCCACCGCTAAAAATTTCTTTAAAGCCCGTCCAAGATCACCTTGACGGAAGTAACTCTCACCAGAAGCAAGTTCGTACCTTGCCAAATTATTATACAACACTCAGGATGTCTAATGAAAATATCTACTTAAAGCAAGACTTAGTGACAATAATAAGACAGACTGACCACATGCACTGCATGTCATGAAGGTTGTTGTGCTGATCCCCATCTTTTGTAAACAAAACAGCAGTTTTTTCAGCCGAAGCCACCTTCAAGAAAGAATTCCATGTAAAGCACCACATGCAGAAACAATCTGAGAAAGCATAAACCAACAATAATAGGAAATCTAAAATTAAGACAAAAATTGCAGCTTCCACACCTGATCAGCCTGTAGCATACGTTTGACACATTCACTGTTTATATATCGATCTGCAAGATCCATACATCTAGCTTCATCTGCCAAAGTGGCAGCAGCTGCCAAATCACCAGCATGCTTCAAAATGCGACTCTGTGATTGAGAGATGCAAAAACAGAGTGAGAACATCAAAACCCAGCAGTCTGTACTTTCTAAACATATTTAGCGGTAGGATTTGAAAGAACTACAAAATTTAACACATTCATTCCTTTCTCTAAGTACTATTCTACACTAAAGACAACACTAAATGGTGACAACCGAACCAATCCAACAGAGAAAGGAAGACAAGCATCTAGGTGCCAATCCCACACCCACAAGAAAAATGAGGGCAAACCACACATCTCAACTAGCATACAGAATTGGGAAAGAAGAACCAGTAAGCATATGCTGCCTGTTCATGCTATATTGGTTGCAAAATTTCAAGATGTGCTCAGAAACTATCAAGGAATCAACAATTCCTTCCGAGATGGGAAACAAAGAGGAGAGCTTTCAAAAATTATAACATAAAGATGGCAAAATGAGACTTGTCTATAGAACCTTGGAAATAAAAGTTTACAGATAGAAGGTGTAAATCAACCTTGACAGAATATAAATCAATCACAGTTGGAGTGTGTTCTATAGCCTCGTCAATTTTACTCAGAGCGACATCATACTGTCCCCGTCTGTCGTAATGCTGCAGTATAACAAAAAGTTGAACAAATTATTAGAAAGCATCAAAAGGATACAGTAATAGCAGCTAACTATTTGCTTGATGGTACTCAACCTGAGCCAAGAAAAACAAGGTCCACATAAGTGTTGAAGGAGGCTCTTTTTCTGCCCTGCATATATGAAAGGAATACACAAGGATGTTAAAAAGAGCAAACAACAAAACAGAACAGAACTTGATGTAGAAACACCAAATTATCAGCAGCATCACAGATGTTCTTTATTGAGATACAAATCTGTAATTTTAAAAATATTAATAGCAAGCTCTCCCCTAAATGTACCAAAGGCAGTTGCTGGGCAACAAAAAACAAACATGGGAAAATTCTAAATGTAATTTTCCATTATTGTCATTGTAATGCTTTTCACTCGTATTAATATGCAGCACAATAAGTTAACATGATGAATAACTAGTCCAAAATCTGTGATAATAACTTGATTGAGAAAAAGTCACAAATGACAAAACATGTCCTGTCAATCAATTTGATGTCAGTGCCTGTAAGTTTTTTCGATTTTCATTAATAAAAAACATCAAATTATTTTTTTGTTTGAACAACAAATCAAGTATTCAAAACAAAATCAAACCTAACAGTTAATAAGCGAAAGGCATAGAAATAAACAAAAGAATTATTAGTTACCGAAGAATATCCTGAAGGAATTTCCCTTCCATCTTTTATATTTCAAGTTTTAAGGATCAGATTTTACTAACAAAAGTTGAATAGAGGTACAATGGTACAAAGCATAAATTACCTCCCAGGGTATCCCCCACTTATCCTAAGAGAATGCTCCACTTTGAGAATAAGTTTCTCCAGTATATCTGCCTGAATGAGAGCACGCGTAGAAGATTGCTTTTAACCAGACAATGAAATAATAGTACAAGCAGACAACCTCCAAAAAGATATACAAACACCATACAAGAAATTAAACTCACCTTTCCAGGGTGGTCATATAGTGGTGAAAGATCTGAGAATAACGAAGGAACTCCCTAAAAACAACAAGAAGACTGTACATAATCCTAGCAAAAATAGAAAAGCCAACAAGAACTGCTTGAACTGTAACAACAAATACCTTGGTCAGGAGGGGTCTAATGTAATTATCTACAGCTTCATGAAACTTTTCACCTTGGAGAAAATCAAGTGGTATTCTCTGAATTAAAAAGGATGAGTGGTAGTCACTAAGTAACCCAGCAAAACATCACATACATACATGTTTATATTCGAAAAAATACAATGATAGGGGAAGAAAATAACATTGACAACAATAATAGAAGATGATACTAAAGAGTGTAATAACACCAAGGTCTGACCAACAGCAATCCATATTAAGCATTTTTCAGATATACACAGCAATCCATATTAAGCATTTTTCAGATATACCATACAACAGAATGATTTCACTTAAAAGTTTTGCCCAGACAGTTCAGTAGCTGGCTGGGGTCATGGTCTTGATGCTCATGGTTTTGATCCAAAGAATACCACACAAAGCAGAGCGGGCTGATGGAAGGGGGCAATGTTTTAACAATTGTAGAGCCTAGCATAAATGCTGTTGTTTCAGTTGGTGGGCATTGACCACCTAAGAAGACACTCCAGATAAATTTACTGATATTAGATAGCCTTTACAGAATGCCACTGGCACTAGCTCAACCGGTAAAGGGTAGGGTGGGTTAGGGGGTGGAACCGATGATTCAAACAAAGAGGGGAAAAGGGGGTGGAACCGATGATTAAAACTATACATGATATATCTACCTCGGGTAAAAGTAGGGCAGTAAAAATCTCCAGATACAAAATCTAAGGGCATGCCTCACCTTAACAGCTGATGACCAAGTGTACTGCTGCCCAAGTGATTTGTACAAGGCATCCAACTGATCAATATCGGAAGAAGAAAGGCCATTTTCCACATGCAGCCCAACACATTTTTGTAGACCTTCATAATATCTGGACAGACAAAAGATAGTGACAACATTGGATTCCTTATCAAAACCACAACAGCAAACCAAGATTCACTGAGCACCAGAGAGAAAGACTAAGAAACAGGCAACACTTGCGTTAATTTTATAATTTAATCGTATAGTCACCATTCCAACGTCTGTAGCTTAGATTTCTGACAGCGGTAATCAGTCAATTCAAAATCTGATTTTCAACAATACAACAACTATAAGAAAGACAGGAACAAGGCAAACAAAACCATTGATTTTCAACAATTTAAGGATCACAAGTCAAATATGTGCAGGTCTGGCAGACTCTTCACAATCAGGTGAGAAAATCTATACAGCAACTTGATCAGTTTGTGCAAGATGAATTTCACAAGAAAGCAATTTTAGATGTTCAATAGGAGTGATGGCCTCTTACAAGAAATACATGTTAAAGAAAATGGTGAATTCTGGTAGAGTTACAGCAATATGGAAAAGAAAAATATTGTCTACAACAATAAACAAACAAAATTAAATGAAAGGACCGGCAAAATTTTGTGATTTGCCTAAAGGTAAAAGTGTTGTGAGGTTATTTCAGAGCTAGGTAGCTAAAAAACAAGTAGACAACATCAAATAGTACCTTATTTTGGGCACTTGCTCATTTTGTAATCAAAAACTGTTAAAATAAAAGGCCATATTGCATTACAAAAACAAAAAATTGGTTCATCACACATGCAGACACTGCATTCACTAACACAGCAAAGCTATAGTTAATTATGTTTGCAATTGAACACATGAAGTGATGTCGACATTTCAAGGCACCTGAGAGATGAATAAAACATCAAACACAGATTTCTATCCTCATTGTCCGCTGGCAGAAACATATTTCAACAATTTTTCAGAAAATAATATATTCTGATTCATTGTGAACTTCAAGACAAATCTCGTAACACCAAACAATATAACTCATCAAAAGTTGTAATAACCAAATATATGAGGTAGACATCTACAATGAAGATATCAATTTCAAATTACCACATTTGTTTTAGACAAGAAGAAAAAAGACAAGCAAAAGACACTAGTGGCTAAATTCATAGTTGGAATCACAAAAACACAAACTGCTACATTTACTAGCAATCCTGTCATTTCTGTTAGATGGACATTCTCTTTCTTCTCAGAAATGTTAAGCAAATTAAATCACCTGTAGTTGTCAGGATTAATAGAAAGCAATGCCTTGTACAATTCAGCACCTTCTTCATGACGATCAAGCTTCACTAATAGAGAAACCTCTTGCTCTTTATAGGTCAATTTATCAACCTGGAGAACTTTCAGTTGTAAATATTTAAATCAAACTCAAGAAGACCACCAAGTAGTTACCCTAGTGTCAAATGAAGTGTACACTTACAATTTTTGACTCTTTCTTACGCAACTCCTCGATAGCTCTCTCAAGAGAACCACATTCCTCTAGTAAAGAGATCTGGAAGGACAATAAATCACCGGCATATAGCCATCAAAACTGCTGAGTGATCTAGAAATATCACAATTCAGAATGCAAGTTCTAAAAAAGTTAAAAGACAATCATGAGACTGGCTCATGCAGTCACTTCTAACCAAAAAGAGGAAGCAGAAGAAAAAAAGCTAAAAAATCACAGCCCTAATTAGCCCGAGACTCATCCATAACTAGTTGTCCAGCAACAATGTCACCATCACATTCAGCCACTAATCTGTCTTACACTTAATTGAGAAAACAATAAATGATAAACTTCAGCATCAAAGCAAAGCTCCCAACTGATACTGATGTAGTTGCAGTTGTCTAATCATCTTGAAGCACAACAACCCAAAGCCCAAAAATCGTTGTAAATAATATTATTGCCAGCATAAACTATCAACAGAGTAACAGCATATTCAGTTTTGCACATATATGGCAGAGGAAACACATAGAAAGAAGCAAAACATCAAGGACCTAACAATTGAAAAGATCTAAGACAGAATAGAGCTGAATATATGAAATCAACAGTGTTACCTTATACAAAAGCATTTCTCCATGCTCCCATCGTTCATTATCTGGAGGATAATCATCATCAAGTGTCCCTTCATATGCTTCAAGAATTTCAACTGCTTTTGAACCACTGGTAAAGAAGAAAAATAAAGCACAAGGGGAAGACATAAAGTGTAGATCATACAAGATTACTTTACATTGCTACTTCCAATTCAGGTAGAGGAAGACAGGCAAACAGAAGTTCAGAGACAATTTGATGAGATTATAACATTCAACTGACAAAAAATTATCTGCAATATTCCACATTCATAAAGATCCTTAATAACCTCCTGTAATGAATAAATAAGCTTTAAGTTCAAAACAAACTTTGGGTGTCATGATAAAGTCATACTCTGAGTTCAAATGGTGGGCAACAGCAAAGCCAATCCAGTTCATGCGATGATTTGGTTTCAGGGACAGAAGTTTCTGTCTAGTCTCAACAAAACCTGTAAGGTCCCGCATTTGAGCCTGCAACACAAAAGGAAAATTTCAACTTTATATCAAACAATTTTATGTCAGCAAAAACAAGACAGCATGCTGAAAAGAGCAGAGAAAAGGCAAGACTTAGGCAGATACCATGGCACCTGGTTAGCTGCTTATTAAAGTATTTGGTTGATAGGAGTACCTACATTGGCTATATTGGATGTAAAACAGTAATGTGAAAAATGTCCTTGAATTTGAAGTACAGGACATCAGGGTGGACCATTTTACCATCTCCTGAATCTATGCTCCCTAAACCATCCTCTCAACATGCTACCATCTCTGCCACATTGAGCATTCTTCTGATAGCAATAAACTTTCAATGCATGAGCTTAACTTTCAGTTTCTCTTGGATCCTCTTTAACCTTTATTAAGACTTTGCTTCTTAGAACCATATTTTAATTTTAATTCTTTTTTTTCCTTTTTCTCTCACTCACCTGCTTAAGCATTTCTATAGATACTTTCCAGGACCTTGGGTGGTGCACTCTTGCTCTTTCTAGAAAAACAGTATATCACAAAATAAAAATAATTTGCCAAAAATTCCCTATTTACTTAGCTTGGTTGTGATGGTAAGTGAAGGAACTGATGAACACAAAGATCCCATGTTCATCATGTTAAGGTCCCAACAGGACTTTTTCATTGCAATAAAAACATGAGTTCTACCTGTAATTTTCCATTTGTGAACTACAGTGAAGCATCTATCACTTACGGTAGCATGAGACCAAAAGATTAATTATCATGCCGTTTACAAACTATGGATAACAAGTTGCATAGGTAAAACAACTATCGATTTTCTGTGGCATACAAGCATGCCGTGTAGGGTGCTAGAGGTTTCCAAAGACTTGAACTAGACTGTATGTGAGTTGATACTTAATAAGCACAAGAATATCATTGACCTCAGAAAATCAACTTCAGTACAAAGACTTGGTTTATTAAACATCAACAACAGTTAAAAGAAATGCAAGCATGGCAACATTTGGATATCAAAACCAACCAGGGAACAGAGAAACATGTAGGAAGGGAAACAGCACATATCTAGCACAATTTGAATTATTGCTTGGCTTTTTAGGGCATCCATCAATGTAATAGAGGCAGTAAAATCAGAGTAAGTATCAATAACTCTTGATTGTATAGTCCCAAAATTCTAGTCAAGCAAGGACCACATAAAGACGAAAAGGTCATTTGGAAGGGACAGACAAAGTCAAGTTATACCTGTAAGAGTGACAAGTCCCTCAGTATTTCAATATTGTCTGGATCTATTCTCAATGCATTTCGATAGCATTTGATGGCCTCCCTATACTCTCGGTCAGATCGATAAAGGAGGCCATAAACATGCCAGCAAACATGACTCTTAAGGTCATTCTGCATTAAAGAAACAAACACAAACACAAACACAACATTACATTACAAAGGTGAGATGAAAAAAGAAAAAATATGTAAATTTAAATGTTATACAAAATGGAGCATATCAACCTTTAGGCCAAGTCGGACCAGTTCGTATGCTTCAGATTTACGATCCATGCAATTTAATGTCAAACCCTTCATGGATAAAGTTTCTGGAAACCAAGAGAAACAAAATTTCAAAAAAAGTTAAAATAAATAATGTACTGAAATCTGGTGAGTGGTTAAAAATTCAAGGAGTAAAAACTCAGAGGGTGGATTTTGTAGTGGAATAAAAATTACATGCATTGTGAGAATATAAAAGAGGTGAACAACAATATTTCCAGTTCCTAGGTTCATATTGACCATAACTACATCTTTACCACTTCCATATCTTCGTTTATAATTAGGAGACCTTATATTATGAATTTGAATGTAACCAAGTCCCAGATTTGTCTTTAAGCATTTCATAGAGAGGTTTAACAGCAACCCAACCACAAAGAGTACTATCTAATCAAGAACAAACGAGAACCAAGTCTTTGCTGGTTGCAAAGGCAAAAGATCTCAAGTCTTTGGACACAGCAAATATAAGCAATTTATTCTCAGTAACTGCATGATGAAATGAATCTTAAACTGAGATTCCTAAGAACAGGAACCCTACAGGGAGGATGCTAGTAGCCTCTAATTTCTATTTCAATTGTTTCTCTTCAAAATTGGTGTGATTTTTCAGAACCCTAGAATCTCATCTTTGTTTTCCTGGTCATTTTAACTTGGCGAAAAACCCGAAAGCACCCAGCAATGCACTCCCAACACTACAGAAGATAAAAAATTAATTCATCATAAAAATTAAAATAATTTTTCTGTGCCCTGCTGGAAACAAAAAATTTGTTTGGATTCACATCTTCAACTTTTTTTTCTCCTTCAATAATCATCACATTTTTCAAAACTCATAAGATTCATTCATCAAAGGATATGCTAGAGAAATTTGACTTTCAAAAGCACAACTTTTCAAACATGAGAAGCAAACAATACCTCCATGGTCTGGAAACTTCTTCAAGATAGTATCTGCTGCCTTCAGTCCCTTCTTGTACTGTTTACTTTCATATGATTTCTGCAACAAATGAAAGGAATGCAGTAATGTTTTTAAATAAATGAATCCATCACATGGTACTCCTGGCAACTATATAGAAAACTTTGATCATTTAATAATCCAGCTTCTAACACGAAGTCAATGAAGGCCACTGCTATTTACTCCACCATTGACACCACAGATGCAACATAGTGGTTCGGCCAAAAGCTTAACATAGTTGGTGCAAAAGACAAGACACCATATAGGCATATAAATACCACATGACGATTAAGATTTTTAGACTCAAGTAAAAAGCATTTTTTCACAAAAAAAAAAAGATTAAGAAGGCGATCAGATCACCATCAAAATGGAACTCTTCAACTCAGAACGTGAATTAGCATCAAGTTTATATTTTCAGTTTATTGAAGTTAATGCATTAACAATTAGTGAGTGTTTTACATCCACGTGCAGTCACTTCTTTTGTGGATAAAAACAAATAGCATGAACGACCTGAAGCACAGGAGGAAAATTTAAGGGAAAAAAATTCAACTTTTCCAGCATTGACACAAGCCACCAAAACTCATAAAACAAGAAACTTGAAATCATTTGCATTCCTTAATACAGCAAATACCCTAACTTGAAATTGAACTTCAGTCGGCAGAAATGGAATCTGTTTCTCATTTATTAAAAAAACAAAAAAAAAACCCTAAATTAAACAAAAAAACAGTCCATGATCAATCTAGAGTAAGAAACAAATGCATCAATATTGTAATTCAATTACGATCGTACAGTTATTTGTAGTAATTAGAAGGATAAAGTAAACCAAGGGTACACAAAAAGATACAGTGAATGAAAGAGGGAATCGGAGGCTTACGACGATGAGCTTGAAGAGGTTAGCCTCTTTGGGAGGCAGAGAAGCTCCCATTTTTTTTCTTGTCTATGAGTGAGAGAGAGAGATAGGGTTTTACAGAGATAAGATAGAATCAAGAGTGAGAGATTGGGAGGTTAGGGTTTGGTGTCGTTTTGTTTATGTTTTTTCTTGCTATAGTTATTGTTGGAGTGTAGAGAGCTGAGAACTGAGAAGTGGAGACGGAGAGAGGTTGAGAGGTGGTGGCGTTTATCTGCTGCGACTGCGAGGCAAAGGCAACCCTACTGTGAGAGCGAAGATTAAAAAAAGGAATAGAAAACGGAAAAGACTAAAAAAACGAGTGAAGTGAACCACTCGAACACGGCTGCCTAGTGGTAAAGAGAAAAGACTCCACCGTGTAGACTTGAGGGCTTTTCTGTAATCTAACCAATAATATTCTTCATTTTCCATGAAATTAAGAACAAATTACTCATGTCATTTGTCAAAAGATTTCAAGGATCAAAGGATGTCGATTCTAGTGCTATATAGAGTTGGGGATCTGTTTTTAGGATTTCAGATCATTAATAGATAGGAAAGAATATATTCCTATGTTTCCTATATTCACATGGTTGCGAGGGGATTCTGTGTGTGTGACACAAGACTATATGCTATGATTTTTCTTTTGATTTTGAGCTAATTGAATTTAGTATAGCAAATGGGTGAAGTTTTTGCTGTTATTTACGGACCTTGAGAATGGGTGAATCTTCATCTTTTTATTGCATGGGGAAAAAAATCATATCACCCGTGACTTTTAAATTCAGAATGTGATTTTTTTTTTTTAGATTGGTAGTATTTATCAATGCAACTGGCTGCGTGTTTGTTAAAAATTTAAATTTTTTTATTTAAAATTATTTTTTTTATTTTTAATTATTTTGATGTGCTAAGTCAAAATGAGTTTAAAAAAATAAAAAAAATATTATTTTAATGTATTT
>Ga0325404_1004227_pt1 | contig 15292 bp, 10 predicted proteins | sample PopdelMetagenome_18_FD_205664 | JGI IMG/M metagenome (GOLD analysis project Ga0325404, IMG submission 205664) | Populus deltoides microbial communities from Bellville, Georgia, United States - Xylem-Control-R1 | ecosystem: Host-associated > Plants > Phyllosphere > Stem > Wood/Secondary xylem... | reverse complement strand
GGTGCAGAGAATCCAATCTGCTTGTGGAAAATAATCCACGTTTGTTTATACCCTTTTGTAGGAAAAATTGAGATATAGCTTTGTGAGTGATAAGAGGAATGTGAAAATTGGTGGTGACTAGTGGCTAGCCTTGGTTTCTCTCCCGTGTCTGCGTGCCCTTTTTTATTTTTTTGAAGTTCAGGAACACCTCTCTTAGAGACTATCAAGAATTTTTAAACTTAGAAATAAACAATATATTCACCACAACGCAATTAATTTTACTCAATTTCTTCAAACAATGTACTGTTGCAGTGCGGATATCGGAGCTTACATAGCACCCTCAGCTAGTACTAGAAAAGACGTTTTTTTTTTTCAATGGATATTCATGACTGTACTGAACTTTAGATGTCACCGTTTGTCATGTAAATTATAAATATATCCAACCTAATTGACTACGTACGTACCTCGTCTAGAAAATGCAAAGTAGTTATGTCAAGAGAACCCCATGAACAAAATAAATTCCTTCCCAACTTGCCCCGTTAACATGTGACCTAGTTGATGCTCTCCCTCTTGACTCACTTGCTTCGCTAAGATACTATCAATAGATTAATGTAGATGAATGCAAACAAGTGTCCTTCAATTTCGTCCATCTACACCTCAATCACCGTTTTCAATCCTTGACTCTTCATAATTGGTTTCACTTTGGTTTCAAAAATATTTTAAAAATTATTAATGATGGGTTATCTAAAGACTTATTCGGTCGGTATATTTCAGAAAGTTGGAAAAGAATTACAGTAAATACTAATACTACTGTTAACCCACTGATAAAATTAATACGTCAGTATATTTCAGAAAGTTGAAAAAAAATATTGTAAATGTTACTATAACTGTTAACTCACCGAAAGAATTACATAAGATTTTTTTGTTGATGATATGTTAAATATTAATGAGGAAATTACGGATGGAATGAAATGAGTAATTTTTTTTGACACACATAGTTTGTCTATAAAGTCATCGGTATTTTTATTAACGACGGACAAAATAACATACCAGAAATTACCAACGAGTGTTTTTCTGACGGATATTTTTCATCCGTGATCCTGTCTGTAAAATAATCACAAACGTTGCCCTTGAAGTTAATTAATGTAAATATCAATAAAAATGTAAATACCGATAAAATTTTTTTTCGATAAAACTGTTAGCTAAATTTTGGGAGTTATTTAATTTAATTAACTTATATAATTGTGTAAAACCCGATTAAGATCTTCCATTTATTCATATTAACATTGCCCTTGGAGCAAATATAAGAAAAATATCAGTAAGTTTTTATTCAACTGGCAGGAGTGGCAGTGGCAGTGGCAGCTGTGGACCAGACATTATTTAAAAGCACACCCACTTCCTTTGCATAGCAGACCATTGGAGCCAGACCAGAGCCACTCGACAATGACCCGTTCTTTGCTGTGGACCAAACCTTATTCTGTGTCAAGTCCCATGAAGCTCGGTTTGAAGGGTTAATCAAACAGTTATCTAGCGCCAGATTAATTTTTAAACCAGAAAACTGAACCTCTTGCATGCCGAGTACTCTTCCTTTCCGGCAACTAGCTAGTTTGTTCATTGCAGCTAGCCGTTAATTTGTACTGGCATACATTAGAGAGAGAGGTACGAGTGACCTCACAGCTATAATGTGATAACCACATGCACCCACACGAATCATGGCCAAATTGACAGCTGAGGCGTAAACGTCAATATTGCTAGCTGATCATCATACATATATCATTGCCATTGCCAGGGACCAGCCGAAAGTCCTTGCATGTCTTTGAACTCAAGCAAAATAGATCATATTCTTTCTCATCAAAAGCACCAAGAAAAAGAGAAGAAGAAGAATGCTCTCAGCATGCATCAACCACCTCTTAACCCAGCCCATGTGGCTTCTTCTTTTCTCATCCCTTGGATTTATCTCCTTCCTCAAAACCTCAACCCTTCTTCTCAACTGGGTGTATGCAACGTTTCTCAGACCCAAAAAGGATCTCAAAGACTATGGCTCCTGGGCTGTAATCACTGGAGCTACAGACGGTATAGGCAAAGCCTTTGCTCATCAACTAGCTCAAAAGGGTCTAAACCTTATATTAGTGAGTAGAAACCCCAACAAGCTCAAAACAGTCTCGAGTGAAATCCTAGCAGAACATCCAGGCATCAAGATTAAGACAGTGGTGTTTGATTTTTCAAGCAAAGTTTCCACTCGTACTGTCCAAGGAGTTATAGAAAAGGCCGTAGAGGGACTAGATGTTGGTTTGTTGATAAATAACGTGGGAATCACGTACCCCGCAGCCAGGTTTTTCCACGAGGTGGATGAGAAAGTTTGGATGGACATTGTTAGAGTGAATTTGGAGGGCACTAGTAGAGTTACTAGAGCAGTTTTACCAGGGATGATTCAGAGGAAAAGAGGTGCCATTGTTAATATTGGCTCTGGAGCTTCTAGTGTCATGCCTTCACATCCCCTCTTCACAATCTATGCTGCTACCAAAGCGTAAGCATTGCATAACCATGAACCATCCTCTTTGTTTCTCAACCACTGATTTTCAATTTCTAACTCTAAATTTTGGTGTTTATATTGATTTTTTCCTTCTATCTTTTAATTTTGATAAGCATCAAGGGCAAAAAAAATATATATATATATTAGATTGTAATTAATAATTATTATTTATATTGGTACTCCTAATAATATAAATTATTTAAATTTGATCATAATTAGTTAATTAAACAACTAAAGATGGGATGAGAGATATTTTAGAGTACTAAAGGATAATTATTTATATAACATAGAAGTGTTAGAGAATAAAAAAAAAATTAAAATATTTTTGTAGGTTTGAATATGATTTTCTCTAGAAATTTTAGAGTACTTGAAAATTAATTATCAATGCCTAGTACTCTACATGAGAGATACAGACACAAAAGGAAGAGAAGGAAATTAAAAATATATATATTTAGCCTAATTGAAAATATTATTATCATTTTTGGTGATTTTAGATTTTTTTTTTCTTTCATGTTCTATTTATATCTCTTCTGAAAATTAACCTTCTGATATAATTGCTCTAGATTTTTTCAACCTTTTATTTTATTTTTGAATTATTATTATTATTAGTTATTTCTGCAATAATATAAAATTTCTCAAACGCTTACACTACACTCCCTCTCACTTAGAAGGGCAGAAAAATAAGTTGACTGAACTTTATTAATTACATATGATCTTGACTGTTCGTTCCATCGTTTTTCAAGGTAGGCCAAATATAAAGGATTTTACAGGACGTTAGGTCACTGAATTGAAGACTTCTTTACACCGGAACCAACCAACCGCATTTCTCATCATGATTTATTAATTATGGCCGGTACACCGTAAAGAGTTTTCAGGTGGGGTTTTTAGTCGGAGCCTCCTCTTTAATTCCATGTTTTATGGTATTCTTTAGTGTAATTTTTCCCATGAATTTCTTTCTTTACATACGATCGAATATGAGGGACGTAGCGTGATGGCAAAGGGTTTGAAATCTGCACAGTAGGTCTCGAGTTCGAGTTAGGACGTGCACCTCTTGTAAGAGTATAGAACAGCCGGGGTTTTACTCCCTCACCTGAACCCATAAAATATGCTTTCTAGGAGGTGAGGTTTCCTCGAATCCAAAAAAAAAGATATTCATACATAATCATGTTTACAGTAAGAGTGTATTCTTTAGTTTATGTTTTAATTTAAAAATATATAACGATAATCATACTTATTTTAAAAATAAATGTTGCATTAAATACGAAAATATTTTGAAAAAGATATTAATTAATTAATAATGAAATTTAAAGCAAAATACGTAGCTTTCTCTTTTTTTGGGATAATTAAACAGAAATTTCTCCAGCTTAATCATCTATTAATTAATAATTTAATAGATTTCTTTATATATTCTTTTAAAATTGTATTACTTCTCATTGGTTTTGAAATTGCTACAGAAGCAATATATACACATGATCTCTTCTTAATTAGGGATTTGTGCTGAGCCCTTGCAGATATGTTGACCAGTTATCGAGATGTCTGTACGTGGAGTCCAAACGTTATGGAATCCATGTGCAGTGCCAGGTATAATAACTTCCGTCTCTGTTCTTGCTAGTTGCTGCATCGATCTCCATAACCCATATTTGTCTGGTAAATCAAAGTAAAAGATAATAACTACATCAGTACAGACCTGACTAATAATAAATGCGTGGTGAAGTCGTGAAAATTTCAAAAATTAAGATAAATGAATGAAATGAAATGAAATCTGAAATTAAATGATCATTCAATTAGGGTTCATAACAATGTCCCCTTAATAACCCCATAAAGGTTTTAGTTGTAAATAGTAATAGCTTGATGCTTCCAAGATAAAACCTAATTTGATTACTTGTTTCTTCCAAACCTTCCTTTTAGATGTCACTTTCCTTTTGATCCTTCAACGAAGTTCTGTAACTCTTGTTATAACCCAAAAATCAAAAAATGCTCAGGCTTGTCTGGGACAAACAAGCTAGTGCTTGAACTCTAAGCTCACTCCATTGTTTGTCTCTTTGTATGATCCCAAATTCAGCATGCTTCATTAGTTAAATACCTTTCTGAAAAGCTTGAGATGTCCTCTACAACTTTGTTGAAGATCAAATTTTAAGACAGTAACTCCTTCTATAGCAAAAACATTGAAACATCTCTTAAAGTCATCCATTCAGCTATTTGTACTTACACCTAAAGATGAGAAACAAGTAAATTGCACCAAAAATAAACTAAAAACAAGAATAAAACACTAGATTATGCTCGAGTATATGTGAAATTAAGCACCAAGAATATGTGTATCAGTTTTTTACTGATGAAATTTTTTACAATTAATTAAATATTAATATTTTTAATTTGTCCGTTAATGTTTTTGTTTATATTGTGTAATTGAAATTTTCAATTTAATTGAAAATTTTTAAAAATCTTTCAAATATTATTGATTACTTTTCGGTTTATCGGTAATTCTATCTAGAAAAAAAATAAAATTAACAATTTAATTAAGAAGTAAATAATTTCTAAGTTATCAGGAAAATAGCGAGGTAATTTTCATGAATTAACTGATGTGATTAAGGCTTCCTGCTCAGGTGCCACTATATGTAGCAACAAAAATGACCTCAAGAGTAGCTTCGATTGGGAGATCGTCCTTGTTCATACCAGCACCAGAAGATTATGCAAAGTCTGCGATTGGTCGAATAGGCTATGAAGCACGGTGCGCTCCCTACTGGGCTCACTCGTTTCAATGGTGCTTTGCTTGGTTGCTTCCAGAGTGTGTTCTTGATGCTTGGCGTCTCTCTATTGGCATCCACCGGAGAGGAAAGCTCATTGCCTGAATTCTTTTTGTTTTTCTCCGTATCAGTCAGTGAAACAGCTCCTGAGCGAGGGGTTTTGGAGGTTTTTATTTCTATTTAACACTATGCATGCTTTCAGAAATTATTAGATTTATTTCTAAAATTCATAATTAATTATCAGTGATGATTACGTTGATAACAAAACAGTGGTATGAATTATGACAGCTAGCAATGTGAAGGTAATTGCTGTGATATTAATGGTAATTGAGGTGATGAAGCAATGAATTAACAATTAATGTTGGATATTGCATAAGCCCTCCAATAACTATTAATTGTACCATGATGTTAGAATAAACTTATATTTTTTAATTTTTTTTTAAGATTTGAGATTAATCTAGTTTTTCTTTTATGAGGTTTTGATTATATCAATTATCCCCTCTGGACTTTTAATTAATCTCGAATCAATTAATAGAATTTTTCAGACTCTAGATTCTTAAAATTTTATTAAATAAAACCTTTTGTAAATGACTTAACAAGATAAAATCTTCTAATTTTGATTAAAAGGTCTAAATAATATCATGTAAATCATTTATATTTAAGAATATTAATTTGATATGTATATTAAATCATTTATATTTAAGAATATGAATAAATAATTTATAAAAAATAATATAATACATATCAAATTAATTAAAAAGTATATACAAAGATAGAGTTTAAACTATGGAGTTCATTAAATAAAATAGCTGCTTTATTTTATTTTCTTTTCTTTGATGAGTCAAGCACTCATCACGTTCTTCGAGTGTGAACATTAATTTGCTTCTAAGTTTTGAGGTTTTAATCATTTGGGGTGTTCTTAATTTTATTTCTTCTAATTTTTATATTATGTTATGTTTTTTCTTTTTTTTTCCAATTTAAACATATTAGAATAAATATCAATTTTAATTTGCATCTTATATTTTTAATCATAAACGATATACATGGTATCGTTTGGACTTTTTAATTGAAGTAAAAGATTTAATTTGATATTATCAAATTATTTTAAGATGGTTTTATTTGATCAAATTTTAACTGTTTAGGGACTTAATTAAAAAAGAAAATTGTCTTCCTTTGCATAAACTGGAGAAGGATATTAATTAATAGATTGCTAAAACTTTAAAGGAGACATTAATTAAAACAACGAAACTTGAAGAAGAGAAATTAGACTCTATGGAGCAAAATTAAACCTTAAATTTATGTGTTTCAATAAATCCGTTAATTATACAAGCTGACTCAAATATCTATATTAATTAAAAAAATAAAAAATAATATTGTCATTTTTTTCTCCCTAGTTCTGTCTTTCTATCCCTATCCATCTTTCCATCAATATGTGGATTATTCGTATTGCATTAAAAACTTATTCAGATCGATCCTATGAAGGGATAATTAACAAAATTTAATCCATTAATAAATAGAAAATTATTTTTAAAAAATCAAAATATTCTAAAATGATTAAGAAATAATAATAAATAAAAACAGTGGTTGGGAATTTTCAATGTATTTTTATTTCTTAAGATTTTTTTCCAATTTTGTTTTTTAGTTCCTGAGTTGAGAAATTTAAAAAATATATATATATGATCTCTTAATTTCTTGAAAAATATAATCTAATTAAGAGAATAATTTGTTTATTTCGTGAACATTTTCAAAAAAAATTAGTGGTTTAAAAGGCTGAAAATCATAGTTTTCACAATTATTTCTGTTTCATATGCATTTTTTAAAATTTAAAAGGCTGATGAATTTGTATTTTTTTCTTAAACATTTTCAATTTTTTTTAATTTAAAATCATAGTTTTCGAAGGTATTCCGATGATTTTTTATTACAAGGCGGAAGATGTCTGGTTATTTCGTGAATTACTCTATTAAACTATCAATCATTTAATTTCTTTTCCCTATAGTTATAACTATTTTTAAAGTATTAATTGATATTGAATATTTTCTCTTTAAAATGATTTTAAGAAACTTTTATATTAACTTGTTGGATTAAAAAAATGATTTTTTAAATACTAATTCTAGAATTCCAGTTAACTTAGGCGCAATCCAAAGAAGGCATGTATTTCCTTAACTACTTAGCCAAAATCTGAAATCGCAAAAAAATAATAAAAAAAAAAATTAGAGTTAAAATTTACTATAAAATATAGTGTAACAACTACATGGATCAAAATAATTAAATATAAATCTGAGAAGTAATTTAAATGGTTAAGTTTTGAATTTGCTTCTCAATGGTTATGAGTTGGAGTTCTCTCAAGATTAATAAAAATTTACATGATTATTAATTTTAGAACTTATAAAATTAATTAAGATATAAGTAAATTAATAGGCCGGAATTCATTATTTTAATTAATTACAGCAGTGAGAGAATCCATAACTTGATTACGTGCATGGGTGCACAGACATCACACCAAACGGATGCCTTCCTCCCTCAAGGTCCGGAAGATGAACTATTATTCTCTCCAGGGAATGAGTGCACATATTATATGTGATAGAGAAATCTTCAAGATGTAAGCATGCATCAAGTCTGGATTAAGTACCATTCAAGATAAATGACAGCATTTTTTTTATGTTTCTTTGAAATAGTTCTGATGGATGTCATTTTTTTTTTATGTTTATAAATGACAACATTGAGTTCTTGAGATTTCAATAAAAAAAAAAAAAGTATTTTAATTCCAGGTCAATATTTTACAGTGTGAGTTTTAATCCAGATGAGTTTTCAAGTAATCAATGGCAAGATTTTTTTCGCAATCATACATAGATCAAGAATCAAGCATCCATTCACTTTAATTATCAAAGAATCAATACGATTTTGTCAAAATGAGTTTCAGTTCAAAATCAAAATTCTGGGATTAAAAATCTACAAAAAAAAAAAAAACTTGTTATTAATGCATGAAGATCCTAGATTATTGATTAAACAAGTCACACAAACATGTAGAAACCAAAATCGAATAAAAAACAAAACCTAAAACTAGTATTCAAGACAATGTTCTTCGGATGAAATGAAGAATATTTTACAACGAAAACCTAAAAATGCTTAAACTGCTGTCAAATCAAAAAAATGCCCATTTAAGGCTTTAAACTTCCAGTTTTTTACCTTAACAAACCACATTGTCATATTCATATATGTTTGAATCAAAACAAACAACAAAAAACCACAAATCATGAAAACATGCATGAAATTCCTAAAACCAAAATTGCAGCCCTATTGACAGTTAACCAATACATTAAATCTACATCCAAAATTGACTCTATGAGATAAAAACCAAGCTCAGGAACCAAAGATGTGAACTAACAACCCAGAAATAGGTATCAAACAACCACTGCCACTTTTGGTAGATTACAAAAACCATTCTATCTCAGCAAAAACAACGTCCAAACGTTTCAGAAATATCCAGAAAACATTAACAACTAACTCAAAGCAACATCAAGTAAAGAAAAACTACATTTTCGTGCATTAAATAACATCTAAGCTTAACATCATGTGACACCAAAACAATTCTAAAATGTCATTAAACATTAAGAAAGCATGATTTGGTAGGTTACATGGACTCCACCCCTGAGTTTTTACTTGGTTATACCTTCTTTAGGCTTGCTGACTATAGACTAATGTTTTTCCTTCTATTTTCCTTCCTTCTTTCCCTTTCACTCTCTTTCTTTCCAAAGCTTGTTACACCTTTTATGTTAGGTTCTTGAACCTTCATAATAGAGTCTATTAACAGAGTATTTCCCTACATTTTTCTTCTTCTTTTTTCTACCCCTTTTCCTTGTCTTTTTTTTCTAATTTTTCAAGGGGTAATTATAGGGTTTTTTTTATGGATTCAATCAAAGATTGATCAAAAGTTAACAACTGGAAGCTCTTATACTAGGTTGGTTTTGCAATTATGGTTTTGATCCTTGGTGGCTTTGCTTGATTTAGAGGGTAAGGAGCCATTTTTGGCCTTTTGATCTTGAGATGGAGGTTTTAAAGCCTTTGATAAGAACACTCTGAGAGGCTTTTTAATGTGAACACATGAAAAAATGGGTGGTTTTTGAAAAATAGGTGTCACAGTCAAGGCTTATTGGGTTGACTACTTTCGAGACTTCGCCGGAGAAACTTCAATGCAAATGTCATCGGAAACGACCTGAAGTTAGTAGAGGAGATGCACACCTTTCAATTTGACCCCTTGATTTGACCAATGTTTACCTTCAAAATTGTGTGCCACTTACAAATTGGTCATTGATCTTAGGAATCTGCAATTAAGTCCTTAATTGGCCTCCAAACATTAGTTTTTTCACAATTAAGCCCATGATTTGACCAATTAAATCTTTCAAAGTTGGATTTCAATCTCCAAACTTCAAGTTCTTCCAATTAATACCCAAATTGACTCCAAAAATTGATTTTCCTTGAAACAAAATCCTCAATAAAATTAATTAAGCCTTTGAAAATCCTCATTGAGTCTTTAACCATTCAAATTTGTATTTCTTTATCCAAAATAAAAATATTTTCATCAATGAGGCCTTTTATCAGTCAGAAATGGGTTGCTAATTTTTTCCAATCTTATATATTTAATCTTCCAAATTTTTCACTTGTCATCTTAGTCCTCTACCACCAACTTAAGCAATTTTCTAGGCTTTCTTCTTGTATTTTTGGATTTGTTTTATCAAAAGTAGGTAACAACAATATGTAAGACTTCGATCACCATACTTACCCATCAAAATCTCTACCGACTATCAGTTGTATAGTTATTTTGGAGAAGTATCATAGCAGATATGTTTTTTTGGAGATTGAGCTTATTTACTATTAAATTTTTTATTCAAAATTTTTAAATTTTCAAATATTCTTTTTTATTATTTTTAGTTTCATGAATTGTAAGTCATTAAGAAAAATAATATGATGTTATTTTGTTAGCTGAGTTTTGTGATATATTTTTGGATGTGACTGAAATTTGAGGTTTAGAGGGGTTCTGTTGTATTTTTTTTTTCTTTTGATTCTAGTAAAATTTTGATATTTTTTCCATCCGAAAAATCACCAGTTGACCAAATCATATTAAATATATATGTTATTTATTTTTTATATATTTTTTCAATCTCTTATATGATACAAAAATTATTTTTCAAATCCTAAGCAAATCCCTACATCTCACCTCTACTTTGACATCTCCTTGGTTGCAACCAATGAAGGTCCCTTCTTAGATCTTTTTTTTTTCATTTCATTTTTTCTCCCATTATATAATAGCTTTTTGATACTTAAATGTTTCTAGATCTGTCTTATTCTAGTAACAATATTTAGTAGTTACTAGTGTATTGGCTCGCGCTACTTTATGAGTCAGAGCAATGTTGTTTTAAGTGGAAAAAAAAGGTCTAGATATTGTTAACACGCTTCTTATAAAAAGGAATAGATTTTAACAATGCCTTTAAAATCAATTGCATGGTGAACGATATTTTTATCTGATATTAAGATAGAAACACATTAAATCTACATGAGTCAATCGAAGCTGACATACAAAACTTATAGGGATAATCTTGAAAAAAACAAACGGGAAGCTAAATCTCTAATTAACTCAATATTCAAGGATGAAAATAGTAAAAAAAAAACAACAATCAATTAAAAAAAATAGCATTCAAATTCAGGTGAAGCAAACAAACTTGCGACGCAAATCATACATGCTATCGAATTCAATAATATTTTTAACTGACAACAAAGTGTCTTTCAATTTTTTTGCATGAAATATTTTTTGAAAGAAAAAAAACCATGATAAGCATGTGGGACTAAGATAGAAAAGATCGATCTTTGATAACAAAGGGAGAAATTGTATTTTTTTTTAAATTGAGGGACAAAAATATATTAAAAAAAGTAAAAAATAATAGCTCGGGTTATGTGGTTTAACCCATCAAAGTTATGATTCGGGTCATTGGGTTCAATATTTTTTTATATAGATTTATATCTAACTTAAATACATTCTAAAAAAAAGCTGAAAATGAGCCCAACAGTGTGACTCAATGGCCCAACCCCTAGGCCATTGAAAGGAAAATCCTAGGCACATGGGCTTTCAAGCCTAGACTCGAGAGCTTGGGCCAGTTAATTTTTTATTTATTTAAAGGGGCGAACAACATATTTGTTTTTGAAAAAAAGGCAAACAACATGTTGCTCACTATGGTGATTAACGTGTCATCAGCCAACCCAAACTCCAGCCACCATTATGGTTGCCTAAAAATTGAGACTTTGAGTTTTTAATCTAAAAAACTTGTTTTTCAACACATAAACACCCATAAAACAACAAGAAACCAACCTATCAACCTAATAAATAAATAAATAAGTGTTCAAACCACAAAATCAAACCAAGTAAAATATTCAATCCTCGACTTAGATCTGGTTTTTTAGAGTAAATTGAGGCTTAAGATGAAAATAAATTTTGGCAAAAAAATTGAATTTTAAGAAACCTAAAGGACAAAACACCTATCAAGTTAAAAAGATGGGGGACTAAACTAAATTTTCTGGATGAAATTAGAATCTGCCACCTGTTTTGCCCATATTTTTCACTTTGATCCTTTGTTTTTCAATTTCACCCTCTCTTAAAAAAAAAAAAGAATTGATTGGTTATTAATTTGGACCTAAAAGGGTGCAATTGTGCAAAATAAAAAATTAAAGATCAAATTAAAAATTAAAAAAATAACTATTCCAATCCACATAGAGTTAATTGTAAATAAGTATATGGTGAAATCACTGCCCCTTTTAGTTTCTTTTAATTTAAAATAAAAGATTCTCTGAAAAAAAAACCATATGCGGCTTGGATTCAACATGTTTCTTTGTCTTTGTTCTTGTCTTTTAACAAATTGAGAATTATTTACTATTAGGAGTGAATATGAAAGAAACAAAAATAATGAAAGTTATCATTAGCATTTAGGCTGACGTTGGAGGAAGAAAAGGGGGAAACCAGATTGAAAATTAATGATACTTTGCACTTTTTTTAGAATAACTGGAGGTATTTAATAAAAATGCTTTCATAAATGTATATGATATCTCATGGATGCTTCATCCGTCCAATTTCAATTGTTATTCTCACTATTTAAGATATTTAATACTTTTTAATACCTGTGTATGCTTTAATTTACAATATCTAATATAGTAAAACTAAATTATATTATACTTTAAAACGCGTGGAAAAAATACTATCCAGATACTATGTATAAAGATTCATTGCATTGTAGATCATTGTAGATATAGAATGTTTGTACTGCGGACGACATTGTAACATTTGGCAGCGTTGCCTTTTTTGTTTTGTATACCAAAAACTATTGAGTCTGGCTTGGCAGCTAGACGCAACGCTATTGGTTCTAGCTGGGCAGTCGGACCCAAGTTTTCTTCCAAAAGCTGTTGGAAGCCAAACCCCAAATCACTTCAACACGAATACAAATGCTTTTTTGGAAGTGGTGTATGTCCTCAAAACTTTGAATTTTTCAAAAAAAAATGACTGCAGGCCTCATTTAGAGGAGAGATAGTGGTTGATAAAGAACAATGAGATAACAATATTGGGTCTGGCTTGACCGCCCGATCCAATGCTCTTGGGTTTGGCATGGCCGTCCGAACCAAAAACTGCTAGAAACAAGGCTATTGGGTCTGGCAAGGCAACCAAGCCCAAGGATATTGGGCCTCGCTTGCCACCAGACCCAAGAATATTGGATCTGACTCGATAGCAAAACTCAATGCTATTAGGTATGCTATTGGGTCTGGCTCGGCAGCCAGAACCAATGCTATTGGGTTGAGCATTCCCACCAGACCAAAGGCCCATTGGGTCTAACTTGGCCACCAGCCCAAGATTATTGGGTTTGGCTTGGCCGCCAGACCCAATACTATTAGGTCTGGCTCAGCAGCAAGATTTAATGCTAATCAATATTTTTTAAGATTATTTTTTACTTGAAAATAGTTAAAATAATTTTTTTTAACAACTCCTCCAAATTATAAAAAAAAATTACTAAAACAATCCATCAATATAATGTTGTTTCAAGATAAAAACACTTTTAAAATAAAATAAAAACAAAGAAACAACTTTTGAAGCAAATATGACAAAGAAAACATAATTAAGTTTAGTTTATATAAAAGAAATCTATATTAATTAAAACAAATATGCATTGGGTCAAAAAAATGAAAAATTTGTAAATATAAAAATGCATGCATATAAAAATACTGGGGTGGGTTATGAAAGCCAGACGGGTTAGAGGTCACCACAGCTGTCATGGCATCTACCTGCTTGCAAATTTTAAGCATCATCTTCATACCTGACTACATGGATAAAAAATCTTCTTCCGCAAAATAGTTAAAAATTAATATAGATATTAATTTTTTATAAAAAAATCTCCATACGTGACCCAATGCATATTTGTTTTAATTAATATACACACACACTAAACTTAATCACGTTTTCTTTGTCATATTTGCTTTAAAAATGGTTTTTTTTTTATTATTTTCAAGTGTATTTATCTTGAAACAACATGATGTATTTTTTGAGTATTTTTTTAATAATTTTAAGGTGTTGTTAAAAAAAACTATTTAAACTATTTTCAAGGAACAAATATTCTTAAAATGTTATTGGATATGGCTAGGTAACCAGATCCAATGCTATTGGATTTGGCTCGCCGTCAAACCCAAGGTTGTTGGACCCGGCTCAGCCGCCAAACCCGATGTTTTTGGATCTGACATTCCCGCCAAACTAAAGGCTCATTAGGTCTAACTTCACCGTCAAATTCAACTACACAGCTGGACCCAATCCTAATTAATATGGATTTTAATTTTCAAGTATTTGAACTATTTTTAAGTAACAAATACTCTTAAAATATTATTAGGTATGACTAGGTAACCAAACCCAATGCTATTGGGTTTGGCTCACCGCCAAACCCAAGGTTGTTGGGCCTAGCTCGACCATCAGACTCAATGCTTTTGGATCTGGCATTCCCGCCAGACCAAAGGCTTATTAGATCTAGCTTGACCGTCAGACTCAACTAGCCAAATTCAATGCTATTGGGTCCAGCTCCACAACCGGACCCAATCCTAATTAATATGAATTTTAATATTTTATAAAAAAAATCATCATACCTGACCAAATGCATATTTATTTTTATTAATATGGATCTTTTATATATATACTAAACTCAATCACGTTTTCTCTCATCTTTACTTTAAAAGTTGTTTGTTTTTGTATTTTAAATGTATATTTATCTTGAAATAATATTATATTGATGTATTTTTCTAATAATTTTAAGGTGTTGTTGTTAAAAATAAAAACAAATATTTGAATTATTTTCAAGTAAAAAATACTTTTAAAAAATATTTTGCACCATAATTTTAGATACAATTTTTTTGGATCTGGCTCGACAGCAAGACCCAGTTTTTTTGGGTTTGGCTCGACAACAAAAACTAATAATATTGGGTTTGGCTTGATTATCAGATTCAAAATATTTAAAATAGATTCTATAATTTTAATATTTATTTTATATTAAAAAAATTTATTATTAATCAACTACACAACAAGGATGAATATCCTATAATGGATGATAATTGGTGAATATTGTTAACGGAAATTAAAAAAAAAATAATTAATATTCAGACTAATAAATGCGGTATAGTAGAGTTAAATGCGGTCGTTTTCAGATCATCGACTTCACCACTCTATAGCGACCTCTCTGTCCTTATCTATCTCTCCATTAAATTTCATTAAATAATCTACTTTCCTTCCACCTGCTTTCGCCTTACCTAAATCTCCCATTTGATTTTCCTCACTCTTCCTATATCCTCTGTTTTTCACTTTGATTTTTTATTTTTTAATTTCACTTTTTTCAAAAAAAAAAAAAAGAATTTATCAGCTATTAATTTGAATCTAAAAGAGTGCAATTGGGCAAAACAAAAGATTAAAGATTAAATTAAAAATTAAAAAAATAACTATTCCAATCCACATAGAGTTAACAGCAAA
>Ga0325404_1004223_pt1 | contig 15298 bp, 3 predicted proteins | sample PopdelMetagenome_18_FD_205664 | JGI IMG/M metagenome (GOLD analysis project Ga0325404, IMG submission 205664) | Populus deltoides microbial communities from Bellville, Georgia, United States - Xylem-Control-R1 | ecosystem: Host-associated > Plants > Phyllosphere > Stem > Wood/Secondary xylem... | reverse complement strand
ATAAAGATATGGATGTCTTCTACACAAAGCATCCCTTGGTGGGCTCCATAATAATGCTCTTCTTTATTATGGAGTTTCACACACCCTAAAAATCAAGTGTATTGCTTGTTACTGTTTTGAGCAGCCAAAAGCCCTAAAAGGTTGTATATGGTATTTTTATTTTGTCAGAATTTCTTTCCAAACGTTATTGTTCTTCATTAAAAAAAAATTAAACTCTTTAAAAAAATTTAACTAGAACAACATGTATGGATTTCACTATTCATGTAACAGTTAAGTTGTTTCCCAGTTTTTTTTTTATTTTTTTATTGAATTCTTTTATGACTTAGTTCATGAAGATAAAATTTTAGATTATGGTAAAAAGCTAAAATAAAAAAGGAAGATCACATTATGGAAAAAATACATGAAGATTCTCAAATTTGCAAAAAATATTTTTCAATCCATCCATTCTCCTTTCTCCTCAAATTCAGTCAATTTAGTTTTTGAAATTTTAATTTTTTTAAAAAAATTTATTTTATTTATTTTTCGATCTCTAGTTCTGAGATAGTATAAAGAAACTTATTGGAAAACGATGACCGAGAGAAAAGGTTGTGTTGGCCACATCCACTAATAAAAAAAGATTTATCTTGATGTCAACAGGTTTTATTCAATAAGAAGAGTTTTATTGAGGTAATTTTAAACCTTTTTATTGTCGAAAAAAATAGATCTGGGTTAAAAAAGAATTTTTTTTCAATTTGATTGTGTTTTTTTGGAATGATTTATAGGTGTTTTGAGTTGAGAGATTGATTTATTGACATAATAAGGATTTTTATTAGATGTTTTCAGGTGAAAATATATTGAAAATAAATTTTTGAATCCAAAAAACCCTAGACTAATTTTTTTATCATATCTCCGATGGTCAAAAACTAGTGAAACAGATAACACATCATCTGCTTTTATTTTTTTATATAAAAAAAGGTTGAGACATCAAAAAATACCCTAATACAAAATGAAACCAATAATTGTACGAGCTCCTAAGAATGAACATTGCCCCTGCTAAGTAAGAGATTCATCACTTTGCTATCGAGTACTACACAAGTCTTTTCAAAGATTGTGTACGTGAAGACATATTTAGACAATTATAATAGACTTAAAGCTTGAAACATAAAACAACAATGCCACGTGTAAAGTTATTCCAACAATATTTTAAGGATTAGCTCGGGCGTGGTACCATAACTTAGAGTATGGCTCCATCATTGACTTTGGTGATTTCTGTACCAAACTCATCTCTTATTTTAGCATAAACATACAAGCTAAAAAAAAGCACAAGTGTGTTATTTGCCATCATATAACAAGAAGATGATAATATCATCAAACGTTTAACGAGAAAATGCTCAATATGAAAAGTCTACTCGAAATAATTGCCACTAAAACCCTAAATGGTAGAGTCTATAACTATTTTTATGGGAATGATTGTACACTCTTCATAACCTAACTCTTCTTAAAATGAAATAGAAAATGAAGAACCATATTTGACTAGAAGAAAAGAGCATGACCAAGCAAGGACACCCTCAATTCTAGCAATATAAAACAAAATCCAACAACCATTATCATTCTCCTATCAAACTTAAGGCATCTATAAGGAATATAGAGGAATTTATTCATGATGGACTGAAGTTTTCTATTCTCATGATCACACACTCGACCACCATTCACACTGAGATATTGACTACCATAAGGAAAAAAGAATTTTTGCAATATCCCCCTCCTATGAAGAGTGACACGAGCACACGAAACCCCGATAAATTTTGTTTATTTCATCATCAAAATGGTCATGATATTGAGGATTGTTATGCCCTAAAAAAAATAGAAAAGTTGATCATTAAGGTTACCTCTAACAATTAATAAAAAAGGAAATGCAACTAGAACAAAAGGAGAAAAAAGTCGGTGCCTCCCACAATGTATTGTCTAAGATCAAATAATCTCTAGAACTTGTTCTTTCACTTAAGTGAAAAAAATCTTTTAAAATTTTCAATAAAAAACAAAAGCAATATTGTCTCTTTAAATACTCTATATATGTTTTTCTTCATGGTATTACTTATCTACATATCTTCAAATAAAATCTTCATGTCTCTTTTTAATGATCTCCTTAAACATTCATCATGTCAATTTCTTTATTGATTCTCTATTGGCATTTGCACAATCCTTATAATATTTATGATCACAAAGCATTCCTCACCTCAAGTAAAAATGGTCAAAACTAGTTATGGCAACCAAAACATTATCCACCTCAATAAACATTATATTAGCTATTACTATATATAAAAAAAAAAAAAGGCAACCAGAGAAGTATATTATGTCCCATGCTATCCTGACTTGACATTTTAGAACAAACTTCATGCCTAATCATCATAACATATTACATTGTTAGGTAATTTATAGTTTAATGAGAAAATTCATGAGATTTTAAAATTTCACACAATTTCAAAGATTAAAAGGAACAACTACTACGCCAAAAAGCCTAAAGCCTTGTTAATAAAAAAAAATTAAAAAGATCAAACAATGATGTTTGGTTAAGCTATTTAGGCTAGAGGCATAATTGTCATGATCGAATAGTTGTTGTCTAGTCTACTAGTTTGGGTTTAAAGCCCAATAACCTAATTGATTAAAAAACACGGCAATAAGGGGAAAAGATTAGATATAATAGCTCAATAAATAAATAAAAAACCCTCCTGATAAAAAAATATCTAGTAGGTAAAGGAAATAAAGATGACAGACTCACTTTCCAATGAGAAGAGAAAAAAAATGGAAAAAAGAAAAAAACCATTAGAATGTCTTACCACTAGAAAGAACTCGACAAAATGAACTTAATGGCACTGAGAAAGACCATCATCAAAGATGGAAAGAAGCGACATGCGCCACCAAAAGGTAGTAGGTTGTTCCATGCACCAACATATATAATGCACGCGCTAGACAATTTCTCTTTCTTAGGTTGTTTCATACACCAACACGTGTAATTAACGTGCTAGATATTTTTTTTTCTCCTTCATCTCGAGTTCATTTACTAACTCATCTACAATTTTCCACACTTTAATCCCTAAAGTTATTTGACAGGACAACATGCAAAGAAGAAGGGGAAAATAAAACAAGAAAATGAGAAAAAATTAATGAGCTCGTTTTTCATGCAACCATCTACGCCTTTACAGAATTTATAGGTGCATGCCTTATCAGTATGACATCGTGTTAGGCATTATGTGGAGCAGACCATGCATGTCTTATTAATATGACATTGTGCAATCACTTGCGGGCACCTATATGTCTCATTAATATACTCCTATTTTTCTCACCAATGGCTATTATAACGCCTACACCCAATGGCTAGGTTACCTACGTGGTAATATTAATTATTATTCATAATTACTTCCACATGGTATGTTTGTAACTTCATGTCCTATGAGCTAATTTCATATGATCAAGGTATATAAATATCTCAGGTCACCAGATAATAACAAACACAAGACCACAATACAATAATCCACAATATATATATATATATATATATATATATATATATATATATATATATATATCACTCATATTCTCATACTATCTGTTGTGCATTATTTCTCTCTTACATTTACTAAGTTAGCATAAGATGATGATCTCTTATCCCAATAAGAAACTTTTTTTACAGGAATTTGAGAACCAACCAAGCCCAACTTAAAATAAAAACTCACTATACTAGTTGTGGAAGGACTTAGATCTAATTTGAAGTCTTTTTTTTACTTTATTTTTACCCAATACAAGGGTGATACTGTATTGCATGGCCTGGGTTAGTTTGTTAAGAATGATAGTGATACATACCAAAACATTATCTTGACAATTTCTCTTAGTTGGAGAATTATTTAAATAGATTCATGGTCTTAAAAAAATAGCATACTTAGAAAGTGTTTTATATGTTGGATAAAGATGCATTGGATAGAATACATTTTTTATGTAGTTGTTAGGCGCACCTTTGGACAATACAAAAATCAATTTTTATCTTATGCATTAGTGGAGAAATTTTTGCTCCACAAAAAGAGGCAGGACAAGTTTATCTAATTCTCTACATAAGAGTTAATTTGGGTTGATCCTAGTTAACACAAGGGTAAAAATAATTATCATTATATTTTTAAAACGTGAGTAGAGGATCAACTTGGAATAGGGCTCGGATCATAGATCGGGTTGACCATTGACTTAAACCAATGTAAGGATAAGCATGGTTATTATCATAGTTTTAAAACCTGACTTGGATGTCTGCATAGGACCAAGCCTGGATTATGGGTCAGGTTGACCATTGAACCAAGTCAATGTAGGGATAAAAATAATAATTATTATAGTTTTAAAACTCAACTCGAGGGTCGATCCGAGGTCAGGTCTGAGTCACAGGTCGAGTTGACCATTGAATGGATCAATGTAAGGTTAAAAATTATTATTATCATAGTTTTAAAACTTGATTAGAGGGCTAACTTGAAGCAAAACTCATGTCACGGGTTAAGATGGTCAACCCGGATTGACTCGGGGTAACATAAGAATAAAAATAATCATTATCATAGCTCTAAAACTCAACTTAATGGTCGATCTACGGCCAGCTCAGGTCACGGATTGGGTTGACCATTAACCCAGGTCAACGCAAGGATAAAAAATGTTAAATTATAGTTTTAAAACTCGACTTAGAGGTCGACTCAAGGCCACGTCCGGGTCACGGTTTAAGAGGGTCAACCCGAATTGATGCAGGTCAATATAAAAATAAAAATGATTATTATCATAATTTTAAAACCCAACTTAGGGTTCAACCCGAGACAAGGTCTAGGTCACGGGTCAAAGGATGGACCTGAGTTTTTGATCAGGTCAGTTCAGATCAATTCTTCATCTATTTTTTCTTATAACGCAGATCGGTCCAAGCCTCAGATCGATCGGGTCTTATCTAGTGTCTACAAAACACAAAATAAAATAAACTATCGAGTTCGATTCAAAGCACACTAAACATAAAATAAGATAAGACAATTATTCATCAAATCCCAATCAAGTCCAGCCCTATTTAGTATTTTCCAATCAATATCGTTAAACATAACAAACACTACCTCGAAGATGTTTAGCAGTTGGGATCGTGAGAGGTTATTAGGATGGCAAGATTTAATTTTGATTTGCCATTTTGGTTGATATCAAGGTTGCTTAGGTGAGGTGCATCTTCTTTAATCTCTGATTCAATACACATCCTCGATCGCTAACCATCTCCGTTCAGTGTATTGACTTTGTTAGTAATTAGATTGGGTTATGGAAGAGCTGGTGGGATTAGGACTATGAATATTACTTGCTCAATTAGTCGGTCAAAGTTTGGTAAATTAGATAACGTTTCTCAGAGGAGCACGCTACCTACATTTTCTCCAAAGGTTGCATTGGTAAATTCATGTCATAAAATTGTTGCTAACCTGATGATACAAATGTTTGAACTCTTGATGACTAGTTGAGACTTGAAACTTGTTTCTTCCAATAATTACTGTTATTAATTAAGAAGGTATTTTAAACTTAAGACTTGCATATTTTGTGCTAAAAAAATTTAATTACTTATAAAAAAAAATATGATGTTAATAGAATTTAAATTTTTAATAATTGGTTGATTAAAAAACTCCATATCTTATAAAAAAAAATATCTCTCAATCAAGACAAAAGAAAAATTATTGAGTAATAGAAAATTATTATTTTTCTTATTTTTGGTTTTTATTTCCTAATAAAAAAGCGTTTTCATTTGTTAAAAATAGAGAAGAAGGTTTCACTAAAAAATAAAACAATACTTCCATATTATAATTATTTTTTATAAGAAAATTAAAACCATGATTTATAATAGTCATCTTAATATTTTATACTGTAATAATTTAATTATAAAATATTAGTTTTATCTCATTTAAATTAAGAAGTATAATTATTAACTAAAAAATATTTTTTTATATTACATTTATAATAAGAAAAGTAAATTTATGATTCTAAGTAAATATAAGAATATAAGAGAATATAATTTTAGTGTTTTATATTATATGAAAGAAAAATTTTGTATTTTCCATCATTTTAGTTTTTCTTCTTGTTCAAAAAACTGGCAAAGAAAAACCTCAAAAAAATGTTTTTTAAACTTAATAAAAATCTGAAAAACCAAAAAACCTTTTTGAATAAAAAAACAATTGAACCGAAAATTATAGTTTTTCTTTTTATAAACAACCCCTAATCTTTCCCATATTAGATATATTATAATTAAAATTAAAAAAAAAACTAAAATAGATGGCATTTTTACTGCGTACACACTACATAGTTGTTTTCCCTTCTTTTCCTCCTCTCTCTCTTCGAGATGGCCACCCGAACCCTATTCTGTGCTCTCTCTTTCCTCTCCAAACCAATGAAACAACTTCTCTCCCCTACTGATCTTCACCAGAACATAGGCCCAAGGGTTTTGTTTTTGTCTTCATGTTTTTACGATGTTGCCATTAGTAACTAGTCTTTCTTTGGTTGGTGTCAGGTTTAGCGTTAATTAAGGAGTGTTGATCGCGGAGAAAAAGGGTTCTTACCCTTGTTAGAGATCAAGGTCAGTATAGTATTTTTCTTTTTTTACTTCTTTTTTTTTTTCATTATGATGATGTTGGACTAACCTATTTTTCCGAGTTTTGGAACTAGATAGGTGCCTTGATTCTTCTTCTTTCTGCTCGGGTCATTAAAATGTGTTTGTTTTTCAGTAGATTAGCGGTGAATTAAACTCAATAATATATTTGATTTTTAAAATAATTGAGTTTTATGTTGTGAGATTTATTAAAAAATTAAATTTAAAATGCAAGTATTGGTGGTTCATTTTGTGGGCTTGTTAAAGGGTTTTTGATTGGTTGTTAGCTAATTTTGTGGGGTTTTTTTTTTTGGCTCTGATATTGAATTGTTTTGGTTTCTGTGAATCTCATGTCATTCTTTCACTAATGTTTAATCTGTTTCTTTTTTAAAGTATTGTTGTTTAATGTGTTATTTTGTTAGTCATAGTCATATTTTTTTTACGAGTATTGTTTGTTTAGAAATGCGGTGCAAACTGCATTCTAAAAAAATTTTATTTTATTTTTATTAAAAATTAATTTTTTTTATCTTTTGGATCGTTTTAATACGCTGATCTTAAAAATAATTTTTTAAAAATAAAAAAAATTATTTTTATGCATTTTGGCACGAAAAGTATTTTGAAAACAACTGCAACCACACTTTTAAATAGATGTTTTTTATGTTGTTTTTATAGACAACTTGATAAAACTGAGAACCTTGGATGAATAACTCTGTATGATTAGAGGAAAAAAATTGCAAGTGCAACAACTAAGACTATGTTTGGGAACGCGGCTGCGGCTGCGTTCTCAAAAATTTTGAATTTTTTTTTTTACTAAAATTGAATATGGTTTGTATGTTTTGGATCGTTTTGATGTGCTGATGTCAAAAATGATTTTTAAAAAATAAAAAAACATCATTGACATGTATTTTGGCACAAAAAGTTATTTAAAAAATACCTATAACCACACTGTCAAACACGCTCTAAATAAATAAAGAATCATGGATGAGCCTGAAATTCATTAGCTTTTTGCACGTACTAAGTTGATGTGTTGAATTTCGCCTTTGCGTGTTGCCTAGGGAACTTAATGTTGGGTTTGGTTTATTTCCCTCGCTTGGGGTGGTTTTCTTTGCTTTTCTAGTTTATTTTATTCTTTAAAAAATATTTTCACTTTCTGTCCATTCGAAGGGTTGGAGTTGGTTTTTTGTCCCTTTTTTTTTTGTCCATATGCTGGCTTAATGTCTTTTCTCCTCCCTTGTACATTTTGAATCTTACAACAAAATCTTTGTCTTTGTTGTAGGAGGCTTATTCAGTTTTACAGACTGTTTGAAAATATGGTTCAACCCGTGTTTTTAAATAATTTATTTTTTTTGCTAAAAATTAATTTTTTATGTTTTTAAATCGTTTTAATGTGCTGATCTCAAAAATAATTTTTAAAAAATAAAAAAAATATTATTTTGATACATTTTTAAACGAAAAACACTTTAAACCGCAACCGCTTCCGCTACTGCTACCACAATCTCAAACAAGCGCACATCACACCATTATGAATACAAGACTAGAGGAAGTAAAAAGGATGAAAATAAAAATAAATAAAGTTTTTACCAAATAATTAAAGAAAATTAAAAATACTAAAATAGACATTGGTTCTGCATTTTCGAGCATTGAGTTAGTTATACTTAAAGAAATATAGGCATCATCTTCTTTACTGCAATCTTTAAAATAAAAAGTTACACTTGTTGTATATTTTTCTAAATTAATCCTATGCATGCTATTAACTATATATTTCTATTCTCTAAGCTTGTATTATATGTATTTTGTAAAAGGGGTGTTGAAAACTTGTCGAAAGAAATTTGATGTTAATCCTTAAAAATAAGAGATTTCATCGATTTGGGATTTTTCAGAAAAACTTTGATGGTAATCCCTGAAAAAAAGGAGATTTCATTCAAATATAATTTTTTGCAAAAAAACTGACGTTAATCCTAAAAATAGAAGATTTCATTGAAATATGAGTTTTAACAAAAAAAATTTAACTTTGATCCCTAAAAATAAGAGATTTTGTTGAATTAGAACTTCCAATGAAAATTTTGACATTAATCTCTAAAAATAGGATTTTTCATAGAAATTAGAATTTTTATGAAAAGATTGATATTAATCCCTAAAAAGAGGAGATTTTACTAATTAAAAAAAGTCCGTTGATTTATTAAAGAAAAAAATATTAGATTTTGACAACAAATGAGACTATTCTAAAACACCATATTAGACTAATCTTAGGTTTTAAAAAAAAATGGTTTTGGAATATCAGCTTATAATAAAAAAAAATTTAATATGGGTCAAATCTCAATATATTTTTTAAACAAGTTATAAAAATTCAATATGAAAACATTTAATATGATAAATATTTTTTTATTCTTTTTTTCTTTAGATATAAGGACAAGAGGATGAAGATAGGATACCTACAACAAGTATATCAAGCATAAGTATAAAAACTCAAGATAATTTAATTCTAAAAATAAAAGATCTCAAGTCTCGTACTATTTATACATGCATCATCCAAGCAAGCAACAAAAAAAAAAACACTTTCAAATTTTTCTCATTATTCATAATCAAGGAAGCATGTAACATTTGAATTGACAAAAATATCTTTATCATGCACCATCATAAAAAAAAAAAAAAAAACAAAGCACACTTCATAACCTTTAACTTTTATTATTCCAAATCTAGGTTACAAGTAAACCTAAAAACATAAAGTTTTGATTTTTCTTTCGTACACTTGTTTTCAAATAAAAATCACATATGTAACCCCTATTTTATATTTTAAAATAAGAAGCATGCAAAACCTAAATTAAAACACTTAAGCCCTAAAAACTCAAACTTTAAGTTTCCATCCTTGCATTTTTGTAAAGGAAACTAAACATACATTTAGCCTTATTTTTTTTTTATGATAAAAGACACTATCTAAATTAAACCCAACTAAGAAACTAAAAACATCATTTTTATTTCCATGCATTTTGTTTTTCAAGAAACCAAAACACATTGTTAAATCTATATTTTTCATAATTTTTGTAGTCAAGCATATTTAATATTGTAACTAAAGCCTAAAAACACTATCTTTAACTTGTGTTCATGTATTTTTTTTTTATTATTAAAACATTGTTTATGACATTTTGCATAGAAACCTTGAAGAAAAAAAAAGTTGTGATTTACCTCAATGGTGGTTCGAGTAAAGTGGGGAGGTGCTCTGGTGGTTGGTCGATAGTGGTGAGGATGTTTTGGTGATTTTTTCTTTCTAGAATTCTTTTTTTTTTGGCTTGCGCTTCTTTTTTCTTTTATTTTATTCCTCTCTTGCTACTTTATCCCCTCTATACCTTGTGGTTCGAAGTGAATTAGTTTCTAACCCTAAAAAAATAAGCTTTCCCTCTGTACTATATTTGGATTTTAATAATTTTAGTATGGTTTTTCTCTCTTTTTATTTCCTTTTTCTCTTTCTTTTCTTTCTCTCCTCACTCATTTCTACTCTTTAAACAAGATGTTTAAAGTTCCCACTACCTTTATACTTCTTCCTCCCACTTTCTCACTATGCGGTTTTATTCATCGACAATAAAAAAGGTCTTATAACCTTTCTAGGTGAAACAAATCCGTTTGTTGATTTTCTTGGGTCAATCTTGGCCATCAATCTTTTTTATTGGATGTGTTTGGCATGTGTTTTCTGCCACCACATGGAGGCAATGAAGTAGATCTTTAACTAAAAATGAAGTACATGTATAAGGGAAGAGGATGGTTAATCTCTTGGCATTTAATGTCCACGTGAGAGAAAGAAATGGTCATGTAAAGTCTAGCTAAAAACTTGTAAAAAAATAGAGAAATTATAGGCTGAAGTCATGTTAGGAAAGAAGAAATCATGCACCCTTTTTTAAACATTGTCATATTAGGTGTCGTTAATATATTTTTCCATGGGGTTGTGCATTGTTTCATTTATTCCTAACTCTTTTTTTATTCTTTGCTTTGGTTTTCAAATCAGTCCTCTTAATTCTAATTTCCTCTTTTTTGATGAATTTTGACTAATTTTCCAATATTTCTTTCAATTAAGCCCTTGTTGACATTTATAGTAGTCCTCTAATATTGGTATATTTTATACTTCAGTCCTTGGATTTTCAATTTGTGCATTTTTTATCATGTTGACTCTAAATCTTAATTTTTCTTCAATTACACCGCTGATTGAATTAATAGGGTTTTCAAATTCCAGCACTTATTTCATTTTGATCCTTCAACCCTTTAATTACATTCTCACTTGATTACAACGCGTATTGTATTTTATTTTTGGAACCTTTTTTTAAAAGATTTTTGTTAAGTGTTTTTTTTCCTAAAAACAACATTTTTATTGGAATTTGTTTTTTTGAAAACTTTAAAGGTAAAAAATGGGTTATAAGAGTGCACATTACTATTTCTTTTAACTTTATGTTGCAATGCTTACATGTTGCATTGATTTCTTTGCCTTCTTAACATTCGTTTCCAAGTTTTTTAGAGTTGATTTTTTATGTGGTTAGCTATTGTTGATAAACTAATTGCTAAAAGAACTAGAAGATTGTCCATAACAGAATGCAAGAACTCATCTAGTAAAGACTATTAGGTATTGTTTAGTATACTGGACAAAGATGGACGGAACAATATAATTTTTTTGTGAAGTTGTTTGGTGCACCTTTGGATAGTACAAAAATTAATTTTTATCCTGTCCAAAGCTGTTCTAATAGAGAAATTTTTGTTCCATTAAAAAGAGTAAAACAAGCTTGTTCAATTCTCTATAAAATGATTAATTCATGTTGATCCAGATCAACGTAAAGATAAAAATAATTATTATCATAATTTTAAAACCCAACTAGGGGGTCAATTTGGGGCCAAGCCTGGGTCATGTATCGGGTTGACCATTGATCCTGATCATCATAAGAATAAAAGTGGTTATTATCATATTTTTAAAACTCAACTTAGAGGTTGACCAAGGGTAAGGCTTGGGTCATAGTTCAAGTTGACCATTGATGTAAGTCAATGTAAGGATAAAAAAAATTATTATCATAGATTTAAAATCCAACTTAAGGGTCAACCTGGTTATGGGTCAGGTTTACCATTGACCTAGGTCAATGTAAAAATAAAAATAATTAATATTATAGTTTTAAAACTCGATTAGGTATTAACTAATCTTCCTTATATAATTAATTAATATCTTATTTATGTGATTGTTAATTATTATGTTAATAGATAAAGAACATATAATAGATAAATTAAGATTGTTATATCTATAAATAATTTAAAAAACCTACTAAATTACTTTTAGAATTTAATAGAACCAAATTAATATGATTTTGCATTTTTTGTTTGGAAAAAAAAGTAAAAAAAATTACTTGTGTCGCACTCGACATCATAGTGACCTTAAAAGTTTCTAGAGAAAAAGAATATATATTTGACATCTTGTTCTCAGAGAGAAAAAAAATCTAGTTTAAGGAGTCGCCACCTAGTATTATGGTCACTAGGAACCCTAACTGGTCAACATATATTTTATGGTATGGACCTGGTTACATGAAAAAAAAGATATTATCACTCCTTAAGCATCTTACCTGAGGTAGGCTACATTATTGGTTTTGTCTTAAATTGTTAAGGGTTTGTTTTATTTTGTTTTTTATGGTCTTCCTATAATATTTCTAACTCTAGTGCCAGTGAATATTCAACTACGAATACTTTTAACTCTAGCGTTGATAAATATTACGTAACAAAAGAGTATGGTATTGCTGACTTTAGCGTTAGTGAATATTAGAAATTCAAAATAATTCTCAATCTTATTGTCAATATTCTTAACTCTAACGTTAGTGAATATCGAGGGTATTTCTAATTCTTACGTTAGTGAATACAAATATTATGGACTTTGGCGCCATTGAATAAACCAGTAAAATATGAATTGAAAGCAAAACACATATTTTTATTTTTTTTAGAGAAACAAATACAGATATGTATTGTATACTAGATTCGCATTTCATAGTATAAGTTTAAAACTCAGTACTAAGTCGTAAAAAAAATGTGAGGGACCCACAAATAAATCCAAAAGGGTCCCTGAATTTTTTCAAAATTTTATGATATCTTAAAATGCTTGTTTAGCTAGATATCAAAATAAAAAAAAGAAAAAGAAAGAAAAAGAAAAAGGATATAAGGGTGTGTTTGGAAAAATACACCCTTAGCTCAAAGAAAATGGGTTGGTTGGGCTCGAGGCCCAGGCCCAACCCAAGCTCAACAATTCCTCTTCTTATTGTTGTTTTTTTGGGCTGGATCTAGCCCAGTCTTACGGGTTAGGCTTGATCCATCCTACCAGCCTAGTCATTGGTCCAATCTAGTAACCAAACTGGCCATAGAAGCAGGCATGCATGAATTTATTCATGCATGCTTGCAACGGTAACAAGGTAATTAAAATTGCAAAGATGAGGGGGAAGAGAAGCTTACATAATGTCGGACGTTTGTTGCTTAAATTCTGAAGGAAGGCTAAAGTTTGCTCTTTTGATTTTGGTTTCCCCTCTGATATGCTCTTTGGTTCTCTTGTTCTTGTCTTTTTTATGCTCTATCTTTTTTGGCTCTCTGGTTTTCCTTTGTGTTCTCCTCTGTTTTTTTTTTCGTCTCTCTTGGGTGTAGCTTTTCTCTAGTTTTTATAGGACGAGAGAATTCCCTGGTGATTCGTCTTATCTCTCCTAGGATAACGATCTTGGGGATGAGGATAAGCACGGCTCGTTCGTTTGTGTTTGAAGAAAACAGAGCACCAACAGTTCTGCCATTGCATGACTATTAGAGACGACCCATCCTTGCATTGGAGAAGCACCGTGTAGGCAAGAGAAAATGAGGCCACTAGCAGGTTTGGTAGAAGATAAATGTGATCCACGTTTTGGATCAGATTTGTTGCAATTTTGATTGAATCGGTCTTCTCTAGGATGAGGAAGAAGAGGATGAACAATTGGTTTAGAAAAGACGTTGTTTTTTTCCAACTGAAATGACTATCTTTAATTTATCCCCTGAAGTTCTGATATTTAGCAATCGGGCCCTTATTCTTGGAAATCTTCTTCTTCTTTTTTAATTTCACCCCTGGATTAATGCAATTGGACCCCTATATTTATGCGTCATTTACAAAAATAGTTCTTGGTTTCAAATTTAACCAATTCAGTCCTTAATTGACTCCTCAAACTTTTAATTCTTTCAAAATTACCCTTGGAAAAATTAATTAACCCCCTGTAGCTTCAACGACTATTCATTTCAGTCCTTGAAATTTAATTTCTTGTAATTTTGACCCAAATCAACCCTGAACTTTGATATTTCTTCAATTAAGCCCTTAATTGCAATAATTAAACTAATTCAAAATTTAATTAAGTTCCTAAACTTATCAATTCTTCTAATTTTTGGCCAAATTGACTTCCAACTTTATAATTTCATCCTTATTAGTAATTGAACTTTCAATTTGTGTTGTCTTGACCCAAATCTCAAATTATTTTTCATTTATTTTTTTATTAAATTCAAAATTGGGTTATAATAACTTGAATAATAAAGTTAAAAATGATTGTTCATTAATCATTTTATAATTACCTAAATAGATTTTAATTGGTTTAATATAACCTATCAAGTAAAACAAAACAAAAAGCTCGATGAATGATGACAGAATCTTTTCATAAGGAAAAAAAATCAAACTATTTTCATCACACTATAAAATAAAAAAAAATAATCACTTTTTAATAATTTTTTTTTAAAAAAACTACTTTATAATAAACGAACAAGGCATTGCTTACCTAATAATAATAAAAATTCTTTCCCGCATACGTAGACATGTACATGTTTAGATGTAGACATGTAGTTAATCCCCGAGCACTCGTGTTCGATGCTTGGTTCCTATATAAGAAATGGTCCAGATGGTCTCTTTTGGGCTTGTGTTCAGGTTCTTTCACTTTGAAAAAACTGGTCAAAGAGCAATTAATTAACAAGCTGGTTTGTTGGATTGAGAACTATGTATAACCGCAACATAAATACAGCTAACAAATTAAAGTTTGTTTAAGAATAGTTTGGAAATACAGTGTGACTTGTATTTTAAAAAAAATTAAATTTTTTTATTTAAAATTAATATTTTTTTAATGTTTTTGGATTATTTTGATGCGCTGGTATAAAAAATAATTTTTAAAATAAAAAAATATTATTTTAATATATTTTTAAATAAAAAAACTTTAAAAAAATTATAATTACACTTTCAAATATACCGATAATTTCTTGCAGCTAGATTGCCAATCGTGTCAACCAAAAGCAAGAAAATTAATGATAGTTGAAACGAAATATTACTATACAAAATAATATTTTTAACAAGGGTCATTCATGATTCCATGAATTTTTTTTGATTGCTGAAATTTTTTATCCAATAAGTAAAATATTTTACTCAATTTATTCATTTTATCTAGATTTCAATGTTTAAAAAATTATCAAGTATAAAACTAAAAGGTGTGGGATTGAAAGAAGAGGAACCAAAATAAAAATGATATCAAATATGGATAGCGTACCATAAGTTTCATAAAAAAAATTTTGATCCTCAAACTTAAAAAATAACGCTGATTATACAATTTCGGTACCTTAATATTTCTCAAATTCAATTTTGGTACAAAAATTCATTTTTATTTTTTCTTAGTCCCTGGTTGAGAAAGGAAAGAGAGAGAGAAA
>Ga0325404_1004219_pt1 | contig 15303 bp, 6 predicted proteins | sample PopdelMetagenome_18_FD_205664 | JGI IMG/M metagenome (GOLD analysis project Ga0325404, IMG submission 205664) | Populus deltoides microbial communities from Bellville, Georgia, United States - Xylem-Control-R1 | ecosystem: Host-associated > Plants > Phyllosphere > Stem > Wood/Secondary xylem... | reverse complement strand
TTTTTTTTTTCTTAGTCTCTCAATTGCACTTTGATCGCTAAACTTTATTTCTTTTCAATTAAATCCTTACAAGTCATGCTGGCACAGTTCTATTTATTGTTATTTGATTCTAACTGCATGCCTTCGCCCATTGTGTCATTTGATATTCCACTGTTGAATTACATATTAATTTTACAAAAAAGAAATAAAGATTTTTAAGTTATTTTTAAGATAAAAATTGAAAGATCAATGATCGAAATTATAATTTAAAAAAAAAAACATAACCTTTTCCTGCTTATCTTGTTCAAATGACATGGAAAATTTCATTTTAGTCCCTTTAGTTTCACACTTTTCATATATGATCCCTATTCCTTAGGGAATTTTGGGTTTTTAGGGTCTCAAAACTTACACTTGATTTTCAATTACTAGAGACACCTCCGGTGATCAAAAAATATTGCAGGCAGATGGAGTGTTGTTTGTCCATATAGACCACACATCATCCACACCATATATAAGTATCCACCCTTTCTGAAAAAAAAAATACTTGATTTTTTTTATAAGTATTCACCTATTTGTCCAGAGCCTAGGCGTCCTACCTTTTGGTCAAACACCTAGGTCAACCTTTCTTGCCAAGACACCTTTGGTTTTTATTATAAAATGGTTTTTATTTTTTTTATATTTTATAATAAGATTCATTTTATGGGGACAAAGCCCATTACTGAAATCCAACAGAAAGATGAGATATTTTATAAAATTCAGACATCATCTTTTAATTTTCCAATTAAGAATTTTCATGATATTAAAAAAAAACATCCACAATGTTAGCACCTTCTTCTCTTGTATTATAAATTAGCTTGAAATCCTGATTGTAACCGTAATGTTTTGAAAGTAAATGAGTAGGAAAAGGCTACAAAGCCCTTGGTGGCTTAAAGAGTAAGTATAATTAAATGAGGGGTATTGTAGTAATTAAATAAAGAGATGATAAATATAAATACGAAGTAAAAAAAAAAGGAAAGAGGGATCTGAAATTTTAAGAGAGAACCGATAATAGTGAAGTGAGAAAGAAGAAGAAGAAGAGAAAAGAAGGAAATTAGAAGGGAAATAGAAAGGAGTTGAAGAAAATAAGTTTAAAGGTAAGATTTAGGTTTTTAAATGTATAAATGTGTATAATATGTTTTCTTGAACTTTAAATTTCGGTTTTGATGAATGTTAGGGTTTTGAAGATTTTATTTTGAGTTTAATTGATGAATTAATTTGAATGTTATAGGGTTGATTGTTATGGGTAATTGGTTATTTAGTTGATTATGGAAGATTGTGATGATTTTGAGTTATGAATTGTGTAAATGGTGAATTTTGAGTTAGAAATCTGGAAAGAACAGTAGGTTTTCTGTTGAAATTATGGGTTTGAGATTGAAGATGACAATTTTGGTTTGGTCCCTCAATTTGTGAAAATTACAATTTAGTCCCCAAACTTTAGAAAATTACAGAATGGTCCCTTGAGCATAATGAGATATTCTGAACAGAATTAAGGATTAATTATGGTCAGAATTTCAGTATAGTCATGGATTTATGACAATTTTAGTTTGGTCCTCCAATTTGACAAAGTTACAATTTGACTCTTAAAAATATGATAAAATTCATATTAGTCCCTAGCTGTAATATTAGATTTTTTAGATTGGTTTGATGAATAATTGAGGTTTATTTAGTGAATTATTACCAATTTTATTATTTGTTTTATTATGGATTAGATTTCAGGAAAACCGTTAAATTTTGGATTTTTGAGAAAATTGAGTAGTTAGTTCAAAAACATATAGAGTTACGGAATACACCTTTAGTTAAGTGTATTAAATAGGTTAAATGTTCTTTCAAGTCGTTCTTGAATATGTCTCTTTTGTATTCAGATAATCCTGATATTCTACCGGCGGGACGTTAGTAGGATTTTCTTCGGTGTCTGCTTTTGACTTTTGTTTGCTTTTGAGTCAAGTGAGTGGATAATTTTTCATATGCATGAGAAATATTATAAATATTTGATTTGTTAATATGAATTGGATCATGCTTCTTGATAATATATATGTTGATTATTATCCTTGTTATGATAAAGCATGCTCAATTGTTGAATCTGAATTCTTGATATGAACCAGTATATATTTTGAATTGACTTCTGAATTGATAGCTTCTCATTTGATTGATGTCATGAGTTGAGCCTTGAGATATGAATATGTTTGTTTGATTATGATTATGAACCTATGGTATGCCAGTCAGAATACCCATGCTAACATGGTAGTGTTAGTCTTTGTGCATATCTGAATCCTAGTTGGTCGGGGGAGTCACCAACCTGTGTAAACTGATCATCCCACAGTATGGAGCCTCATGCTCATTGCATTTTGATTTTCTAACAAGTTTTACCATATGATCTTCTTATTATGGCATATTTGAGAAACCTTTCTATAAGAACCTAGAGCCAGAGCCATAATTATGTATATATTCATCATTTTTATATTACCTTGTGTGTGTGTATTGAACATTATCTACTCACTAAGTTGTTGAACTCACCCTCTCATTATTTATCTTTTCAGGCTTATAGCTTGTTAGCGGGTCATTTTGTTGGACCTTCAGGACCTGCTCTTTCGTTGAAATTTGCAGTTTCCCTTATGTCTAGTTAGTGCTCCACAACTATAAAATTGTATTAACTCTTGTACTAAGACAATCAAATTATATTATGAAGTTAGTTTTGTTATTATGCTGCGTTGAACTCTGAATGAGTTGTTTAAAGGATAAATTTGTATGTAAGTTTGGATTTGCATAGGTATGGAACCTTGGAGGGGAACATTGCCTATGTGTCGGTCATAGATTCGGGATTTGGGTCGTGACAGTAACATAACGTAGAATGCGCTAACTAGTCTTAACTAATTTAAAATTGTAACTTCTCAACATATACAAAAAAAAAAAGTTAAAAAAAGGAATTTATAATCATTCTTATCATGGATAAGAATTTAATATAATATAATTAAATTATGATTTACTTGGTCATTAAATCATTTCATTAAATATATTTAATAATGAAAAAATAATTAAGAATTATATATCAAATAAAACATTCACACCCACATAAGTTAAAATACAACATAATAAATAATGAAATATAGTAATTTCACAAATCCAACTTGCATATGTTTAATTCAAACTACTTTGAAATTTAAATTAAGTTTAATATAACTCTATAAAAACATGTTTTTCTGTTATTATTCAATCCTAAAAAGTTCTCTTTATAGTTAAATATTTAATATTGTCTTTGACAATATTGTCATTGATTTTAATAAAGTATGATATACATGTTATGCCATAACAGTAATTAGAAAAATTCCAAGTTTAGAAAGAAAACAAGTCATATCTTCTTGTTTTTCTAGATTTTTTTAAATAACGCATCCCAAAATCTTTTTTTAGATTACGAGCATAACCTTAAAAAGTTCTTGGAAGATAGCACAACGTCATGGATCATGCTATTTGTAAAGTTGAAGATTTATGTTTTGTATAACTTATATTTATGGTCATAATAGGTATATAATACATGAGAAAATGAGACAAGATCCTAAGAATAAAGCCTAGAATAAAGCCTAAACATTTGTTAACCAAGAATAAAGCCTAAACATATATTTCTAATAATTGTACAATGATTTATATATAGAATGTGGAGATACGACTCTAATATTTCTAATAATTGTACAATGATTTATATATAGAATGTGGAGATACGACTCTAATACTCCCCCTTAAGTTGGAGCATGGAGATCCTTAATGCTCAACTTACATGATAATGCTTGGAATTGTTCTCGTCCTAAAGCTTTAGTGAAGATATTTGCAGGTTGATTGTAGGGAGGTATGTGCTTAGTTAAGGCTAGCCCGTAACTTTTCGCGAACATGACAATCAATTTCTATATGTTTTCTACGCTCATGGAAAACAAGATTCTGAGCAATTTGAAAGGCTGCTTGGTTGTCACACTATAAGAGCATGAGTTATAAACAGTGAACGTCAAGATCATGTTGAAAAGTTTTGAGCCATGTAAGTTCACAGGTAATTGAAGCAAGAGCCCGATACTCAGCTTCAATAGAAAAGTGAGAGACTGTATGTTGCTTCTTAGTGCGCTAGGAAATAGGACTTGTGCTAAGCTGAATGAAAAAACTTATGGTGGAGCATCGAATGAGTGGAAAACTAGCCCGATCTGAATTGTAGTAAGCTGAGACTTGAAGAGCATTGGTGTAGGGAAGAATAAGCCTTAACCTGGAGTGGTCTTAGATGGTGTTTGGTTGCGTGGTTGCTTCTGCGTTTGAAGCAACCACAACAACTCACCCGTTTGGTAATACTTCAAAAGCAGAATTCTACTGGTGGGACCTCCTATTAATTGTGGCACGACCACAGGATTGCAAGAAGCAGCAATTTGCTGCTTCTTGAGCTGGAAAACTCATGAACAGTGGAGCATGGGTTTTCTTGTTCATGGGTTTCTTCCATGAACAGTGGAGCATGCTCCACTGTTTCGGCCGGATCGGTCCGGTTCAACGCTAAAAATGCATTGAACCGGGTCCGATCTAACAAAATAAAAAAAAAACATTTTTAATTTTTAATTGTGTTTTATTCGAAAAACTAATGTTAAACATTATTCAATGATACTATAAATTAGACGGAGATCGCTTGATGATGTAATATTTGCAGAATTTGATCGCAATCCTAATTTTATTCCTGATTATATTTTATCTATGTTGTTACGCTCTTAAAAAATTTAATGGAACAATAAAAAATATTTTATACAAAATATTATTTATTTCATGATATAATAGTAATAGTTAAATATATAATATTTAAATTAAAAACTATCAATATTAATATATATTTTTAAAAATTATTTTACAACCTCAATTTCAAAAGCATTCTTAACCAAACACATTAAACTACTTTTTATTCAACCTCAATTTCAACCACAGTTTTAACCAAACACCTATTTTTTCAAACCAACTTCAACTAAAAGTACTTTTTATAAAACAACTTTTTTCAAACCACAACCACAACAGCTACCACAATACCAAACATACTCTTAATGTAACGAAGAACGCGAACAACAACATCATAATGTGGTTGCCTCGACTAATGCATAAATTGGCTCAAAATGTTTACTGGAAACACAATGTCAGGACAAGTTATGGTGAGATATATCAAACACCCAATAAATCGTTGAAAAGAGCTTGGATAAGAAAAGGGATCACCATTAGTATTATTAAGCTTAAAGTTTTGTTCCAAGGAAAATTAAGTAGGACGGAGTACCAAGATAACTGTTATCAGTAAGGATGTCAAGAGCATATTTGTGTTGATTAAGGAATATACCAGTGAGAGAATGAGCAATTTTAAGCCTGAGAAAATATTTTATTTTGCCAAGATCCTTGATTTTAAAATGATGAGCGAGCATGGTCTTGAAATTGTTAATAGCAGAAAGATCATTGCATGTCAGGAGAATGTCATCAACATAAACCAATATGAAAGTAAAAGACTGACCCTGAAAGTGTTTGAAGAGAAAGTGATCAGCCTGAGATTGGGTGAAGCCCTCAACAAACAAAACAAAACATAATTTAAAGAACCATTGCGAGATGCTTGCTTAGGCCACAAATTAATTTCTGAAGATAACAAATAGGAGTCTTCTTTAGTGTGCAACAACCTGGTGGGGGAGTCATATAAATTTCCTCATCAACATATATATGTTTGTGAAAAATGTTATGATCGTGAAAAAAGGTTTGAAGTTTATTGAACATAAATTCTTGACCATTATTAGTGTGCACATGTTGAATAATGAAATTGAATTAAGTTTTAACCATGGCAAAAAAAAAATTAAAGGCAAGTAAAAGTACAAGATTTCATATGCATAAGATAAACTCATGTAGTACGTGAGTAGTCATCCATGATTGTTAAAAAATAATATGTTCATGAATGTGAAGCGGTAAGATAACCTCCTTATATATCACAATAAATTTGATTGAAACAAAATGTGCTTTATTTGTATTCAAAAAAAAAAAAGGCAGACCAGTGTGTTTTGCTTTAGCACATATATCACAAGCCAAATGTTGATTAGAAATATGTAAAGTTTTTGGAATACATGAAGTAAAAGGGTGACCAAGTCATTGATGCCAAATAATGGAGTCAATAACATTTTAATAATGGAAAATTGAGGCAGAGAAAGGTTTATAATGATAAAGTTCATCTCGTACTTCACTCGTTCCAATCAGCTTCCTTGTTAATAGGTCCTGAAAAACACAAAAGGTTGAAAAAAATATGGCAACACAATTGAGAGTAGTGGTGAGTTTGCTAATGGACAATAGATTAAATTTAAATGAATGCACATATAGACATTAGAAAAAGAGATATTAGGGGAAACATGTAGTATATCAGTATGAGTTATATAAACAATATCATTATTTGGAAATTTAATGGGACATGGTTGATGGAGGGGTTGAACATTATAAAATGATGACAAATTTAAAGTTATATGATCTGAGGTGCCAGAATCAATAATCCATTCATGATTAGGGAAAGAAGCAATATAGCAAGAGGCAAGATTACTAGTAAAATTGGTAGAGTTAGTGTTTGATGGTCATAGAAGATCTAAGAGTCGATTGCATTGGTCACTAGTAAGGCCAGGAATAATAATCTCAAAAGAGGTTAAATGACTAGTGACATTATTCACTGATATTGATGAACCAGATTGTCTATTAGATGTTTCACGATATTAAGACTTGTTTTTGGGATAACCATACAGCTTATAATAGTGGGATTTTCAACGACCACGTCCTCTTCCCTTATTATCAGAATAATAAGAGAAGGGATAGGGAACTACCATAGTAGCAGCTTCAGTTGGAACACTAGAGATATAAAAGAGGCGTCGCTCTTCCTTTTAATGTAAAATCAAATAAACTTTTGTAAGAAGGGGTAAAGGATCCATGACTAAAATCTGGCTACGAATTGAAGCATAAAAGTCATGTAACCCCATAAAAAATTCAAAAAACCCATTCAATGTCTTGCATATAGGTTAATTCTTTTAGGACACCACAAGTGCATTTTGGTGTGGGAGTGAGCATGGCAAGTTCATCCCAATGGCCATTGAATGTGGTAAAATATGTAGAGATGGTCATAGAGCCTTGAATGAGAGTAGCAATGTCACGCTTCAATTTGAAAATTCTAGGATTATTGTTTTAGAAGAAACAATCCTCAAGATTGAACCATACATCACATGACAATCATCATAAATCAGACTATTAACAATGGATTTATCAATGGAGTTGAGAATCCATGCCAAGACCATGTCACTACAACATTCCCATAGTTAGATTTCTATTATGGAGGACGTTGGTTTGAGAGGGCACTATTAACGAAACTCAATTTGTTTTTGGCATTCAATGCTATTTTCATGGCCCACTTCCAAGTAGGATAGTTGTCACCATTAAAAATGATGGAGACTAGGATGACACCTGGGTGATCAGTGGAATGAAGGATATATAGAGAGGATACATTCGAAATTGATGAAGATGGGCTTCCTAAGATGGGGTATTGGACATGGCTATAAGAAGAAACAAATTATGTTGAAGAACGTATACAGAGAAGTCAACTCTAATACCATGTAAAGTTGAAGATTTTTTTTATGTATATCTTACATTCATGGTTATAATAGGTATATAATACATAAGGAAATGAGACAAGATCCCAAGAATAAAATCTAAACATATGTTTCTAATAATTATACAATGATTTACATATAGAATGTGGAGATATGGCGCTATACTATTAGAAACCAAGCAATTAAAAAAAAAACATTTACAATATAAAGGTTGGGCTATCGGGAACAGAAAAAAAAGTGATTGTAATAATGAGATCCATATTGTTAACAAAAAACTAAAACTAAAAGGCCTCAGTAAATTACTGTAGAATGTAAGGGGAATCATTGTGGATTCAAGCAGTGTAATGATAATTTTATCCTTCATTGCTCTTAACAATTGCCTTGACACTGAGGGCAAAATTATATTTTTCATGGGACCCAAATGTGATTTGAGAATTGATCGAGGGCAAAATTGTTGTTCAACTTTATAATGCACAATAAAAATACTCTTTTGTCCTTGAAATCTGAAAAAAAAAAATTTGGTCTTCTATTAAAGGTTTTTTTTGTCCTTTTCTTTTAATTTATACAGTAAAATAATGTTTATATCCTTAGCTTAGAAAAAATGGCCTTGTAGGAAAGGGTTTATTTATCTTTGCATTCTTTTTGTATAGAAAAATTATAAAGTTAACCTTTGACTTTTTGGATTTAAAAAATGACTTTAGACAATTACAGTGGCAAAAAAATATTGATCGTCGTCTCATCCGATGCACCAGGATGTGGCACAGCTGTTAAGGTGGCGCGCTCACCAAGGTCGGCGACGATTCAACAACAATGGGGTTTTTTCTCCTACCTTTCATTTCTCTCTCGTAGATCTTGGTTTTCATGTTAGGCCTTTAAAAAATTAGTTTTGTCCTTCATTTTGTATTTGTTTTAGGTTTAGTCCTTATTCTTTTGATTTCTATTTTCTTTAATTTTAATGGTTTTTTAAGTTTATTTTTTTAATTTCATCCCTCTCCATATTTAATTTATTTTTTTTTGTTTACATTTTGGTTCTCGTTCTTTTGATTGCTGTTTTTTCATCCTTTGTATTTATTTTATTTTTTTGATTTTATCCTTTAGAATTTTAATTCATTTTTTTCAAATTTTGTTCCTCATTTTTTTCATAACTCTTTTTCTATCTTTTTCTTTATTTATTTTGTTTTCAATTTAGTCCCTGATTAGTTTTTTTCAATTATTTTTAGTGCAAGATTTGGTCTTCATTGTTTTTTTATATAAATAATTGAGGATTTTGTTTTATGATTATTTCTGCCTTTTACAGGGTTGTCTCATTCTCATGACTCGGTCCACCAGTTTCAATGATTTACCTGGTTCTAGATTAGTATTTTTTTAAAAATCCTTTTTAGAATTTGTTTTTTTTTTATCATTTGACATTGATTTATTGGGCTATGATATTTGTGATTTGTTCAGCTTTTCTTTTTATGGGGTTATTCCCATCTCATATCTCGGGTTGCAGGTTGGTCGGGTTAATATGGGTTGACTTGGTTTTTTTTTTTAAATTGATTTTTTACTCAGTTTTATCATTTTCCATTAAATTATTGACCATTGAGTGTTGTCATTGTTTCTACCTTTCTTTGCGCATGGTTATCTTTGCGCATGGTTACCTTTCTAGTCAGGTATCTCAACGTTCCCCCCATGAAAAAATAGTGTGTCTATCTTGGTGGTGGCCAGAGTGGTACATATAGCCTTTTTTTTTCATTCTCTCCTAGTTGATTTTTGTGTTGCCTTTAAAAAAATCAAATCAACCCCTAAGATTTGTTATACTTAAGATTTCATCTGTATTCTTTTTATTATAGTTTTTAAAATTTTAAAAAATTTATGGAATTAAGGGGATTTTTCAATTTCATCGTTGTTCTCTTTATTAAATTAAGATATTTTATAAGTTCAACCCCAATAGATTTTTTTACCTATCAGATTTGGTTCCTATTCTTTTTATTGCTATTTTTTAAAATAGTTTTTGCAATTTTTTTAGCAATTTCATTATTTTTTTTGTTTTTTATCCTGTTAAATCTAATCTTTTTTATTATTGTATTTTTTTTACCTTGCAAGATTATTTTAGATTGTTTTTTTATTTCATACTCCAACATTTAATTGGATTTGTGTTAAGCTTCTTAGTTTAGTCTAAATCTAGAATTTAACAGTTTATAAGCTTAAGAGACTAACTCTAATTTACAAAGTTGACACGAATATGGGTTTCATGGTTTTTTTGCTTTTTTAAATTATATTTTTTCATCCTTTACCATTATGTTATTTTTTTATTCATTTTTTATGAGATTTTCATGGTCAATTTTAAAATAATATATCTATTTCACCTTACTTTTAGTTGTTTTTTTTTTGTCTTTGTTAAATTTAGATTCAATTTCTAAAGGAATTTTGTTTTTGAATTGAATTGAATTAATTGATTTCATCATCGAACATTTAATATTTTTAGGTGTTGAGCCCGGGTCAAAAATTTAATGGATTGCGAGTTTGAGAGTTTAACTCGAGTTTACAAGGTTTGCATCATTTTGATATTTTTTCTCTAGTGAAAAATATGGTAGGCCCTAGTTTGGTTTTTTTATTAAATTAAATTTATTGATTGCATCCCTAGCATTTAATTTAATGCAATATGTGATGGAATTTTGTTTTTTAAATTTTTTTTTAAATTAGTATTCTTTATTTATTTACCTTTTTTTCTATTGAGTTATCCTAGTATCATGTCTCGAATCATAAATTCAGCAAGTTCACTAGGTTTGGCTCGACTATTTTTTTCATTGCTCTTTAATATTTTTGGATCTCGAATCAATGATCATAATCTTGGATTTTGTTCTGTTTTAAAAAAATTTACATCATCTCGATATCTTTTCTGTGATAAAAAAAAATGATAGGTTTGCGGCATTGCACAAGCCACCTATTAAATAATGATGACCCGTTTGGTTTTGCTTGCCGATTTTGATAACATCACTTGGTTTTGCCGGTATTTTATTTTTTAATATTTTTTTTCATTGATTTTTTTCTAATTTTATTCTTCTACATTTTAATTCTATTCAATTGACTATCAGTATTTTTTAGTTTTATTTCTATAATATCGAGTTGTGAATTTTATTTATTATTATTCTTTAAAATCCAATAATAACACTAGAATGTTCTTTTTTACGCTGTTGAAAAAATTGTCTAGGCCGCAGCGAATTGCTTGCTATCTATACAGGGAAACACTAAAAAATGACAAATATGCTATTCACTAACAATCTGATTTCTTGGGATATGCATATATTTACAATATAATAATCTAGGAACTAGCATGCTGACCAATCTCTGGTGCTGATGAGCAGTCAGGGATTTTAAAAGATACCTGCGCCTAGACCATTGCATCTAGGTTGGTCCATGTCAGTACAAAAGGTTTATATGAGTGTTTCCTGCAGAGGATGAATACTCCAAAGATTTCTTTATTTGGTAGCTAATAACCATGTAACGAACTCTACGAAGCCGGAAGAGAACTGCTTGTGGAAATTTCTTCTTTTGGAATGTTATAAGGTGGTGACAAGCTCGAGTAAACCTTGTTCTTGTTGTCTTAACCAAACCCTTTGGTTTTGTCTTGGCCACAAGCCTATAAGTAGTCTTTTCATCTTCAGCTCTTGGACCTATCCTTACTTGCCATGGAAATCGTGGTTGCATTTGTTGCTGAAGTTACTCAATGTATGTCCATCTTTCTTTTTAGAAAGATTTCCACCCTTGTAAGTCTCCATGGTAATATGAAATCACTGCAGAGTGAAATACAAAAACTCATTAGCCGAAAGAACGAGTTAGAAGAAGATATTAGGCTAGCCATAACAGAAGGGAAGAATCCAACATCGCAAGCTTTGAATTGGATAAAAAGGGTGGAGGAAATTGAGCATGATGTGCAGTTGATGATGGAGGATGCTGGCAATTCTTCTGTCTGCGGAAGCAATCTAGACTGTTGTATGCATTCCGGTCTTCGACTCAGAAAAACGGCGAAAAAGAAGTGTGGAGAGGTTAAACAACTTCTTATTGATTCATGCACTTTGCATATCATGGTGCTTGACAGAAAGCCTCCAATAAAACCAGTGGAAAATATGACAGCACCATCTCTTGCAGGTCAGAAAGCAGCAGAAGAAATGTTAGAGGAGCTTCTGCGATGCTTGAATGATGGTGCCATCAAAAGGATTGCTGTATGGGGGATGGGGGGAATCGGAAAGACTACACTAGTAAAAAACTTCAATAACCTTCTTGAGTCCCCTCCCTTTATGCAGTCATTCGACGTAGTCATTTGGGTCACAGTTTCGAAGGACTTGGACTTGAGAAGGGTTCAATCTCGAATTGCTGAGAGATTGAATTTAGAATTTGACGTTGGAGAGAGCACAGAAGGAAGAGCTATAAAACTGCATGAAACTTTGATGAAGACGAGGTTTCTTCTCATTCTTGATGATGTCTGGGAGAAACTTGATCTGGACATTGTGGGTATTCCACAAGATGATGAACATGCCGAGTGCAAGATACTATTGACAACAAGAAATCTTGATGTGTGCAGGGGAATGATGACCACTGTAAACATCAAAATGGATGTTTTGAATGAAGCAGCAGCTTGGAATTTGTTTGCAGAAAGCGCAGGAGATGTGGTTGAGTTGGAAGTAATAAATCCTCTAGCAAGAGCAATAGCTAGAAGATGTTGTGGGTTGCCATTGGCAATCAAGACCATGGGGAGTTCGATGAGGAGCAAAAACATGGTTGAGCTCTGGGAGAACGTGCTTTGCCAATTGCAACATTCAACGCTTCATGTCAGAAGTGTTATGGAAGAAGTTTATCTGCCATTGAATCTGAGTTACATCTCGTTACCAAGTAAGATTCATCGGTGGTGCTTTTTGTACTGCTCTTTATACCCAGAAAACTTTTCAATTGAAGCAAATGAAGTGATACAATGCTGGATTGCTGATGGCTTAATTGATGACCATCAAACTCTTGAGCAGTCATTCAATTATGGGATTTCTTTGATTGAAAATTTGAAGGATTCTTGCATGCTAGAACAAGGTGAAGGCGTTGGAACTGTAAGGATGCATGGTTTGGCGAGGGATATGGCCATATGGACTTCAATAGAAACAGGATTCTTTTGCCAAGCAGGTACTTCAGTGTCTGTCATACCACAGAAGTTGCAGAAATCTCTCACAAGGATTTCATTTATGAACTGCAACATTACAAGGATTCCTAGCCAACTGTTTAGATGCTCCAGGATGACCGTGTTACTTCTCCAGGGTAATCCTCTAGAGAAAATACCTGATAACTTATTTCGAGAAGTAAGAGCACTTAGAGTCCTGAATTTAAGTGGCACTCTAATTAAATCATTGCCTTCTACCCTACTTCATCTAGTCCAGCTCAGGGCCTTTCTTGTAAGAGACTGCTGTTATCTAGAAAAACTACCCCTATTTGGAGATCTTTGCGAACTCCAAATGCTTGATCTCTCTGGCACACGGCTGCGAGAACTACCCTGGAAAAGGGGTATGCTTGGTAATCTCAGATATTTAAACTTGTCTCACACCCTTTACTTAGAAAACATCGAAACTGGAACACTTCGGGGATTATCTAGCCTTGAGGCCTTGGACATGTCTTCCAGTGCATATAAATGGGATGCTATGGGTAACGTAGGAGAACCAAGAGCAGCATTTGACGAGTTACTATCGTTGCAGAAACTTTCAGTTCTTCACCTGAGGCTAGACTCTGCCAATTGCCTTACCCTAGAAAGTGACTGGTTGAAACGTTTGAGGAAGTTCAACATAAGGATTAGTCCAAGGAGCTGTCATTCAAATTATCCGCCTACTCAACATGATGAGAAGAGGGTCATTCTTAGAGGGGTTGATCTGATGACAGGAGGGCTCGAAGGATTATTCTGCAATGCAAGTGCACTGGACCTTGTAAATTGTGGAGGCATGGATAATTTATCTGAAGTAATTGTCAGGCATAATTTGCATGGCCTATCAGGCTTAAAGTCTCTGACGATATCAAGTTGTGATTGGATCACAAGTTTGATAAATGGGGAGACTATCCTGAGAAGCATGTTACCTAATTTGGAGCATTTGAAACTTAGACGCTTGAAAAATCTGTCAGCTATTTTGGAAGGAATTGTCCCTAAAAGAGGCTGCCTCGGCATGTTGAAGACTTTAGAAGTGGTAGATTGCGGAAGACTGGAGAAGCAGCTGATATCCTTTTCTTTTCTTCGACAGCTAAAAAACCTTGAAGAGATTAAGGTAGGTGAATGCAGAAGGATCAAACGTCTTATAGCTGGATCTGCTTCTAATTCAGAGCTTCCAAAGTTAAAAATAATAGAAATGTGGGATATGGTCAATCTGAAGGGTGTCTGCACAAGAACAGTACATTTGCCGGTTCTGGAGAGGATTGGGGTTAGCAACTGCTCATTGTTGGTGAAGCTTCCTATCACAGCCTACAACGCTGCAGCTATTAAAGAAATAAGAGGAGCGCTGGAATGGTGGAATAATATCACATGGCAAGATTATGAGATTAAATCGCTTGTTCAGCGACGATTCCAAGCATGTGCAGTCTCAACATCACTCGGAAAAGAAGAGAGGTCGATCATTTTACATCTGAAACAGCTTTTTTCCTTGTTTCCTGTTCTGAAACTATTTTTGCTGATTATAGATTGTTTTAGTATCTTTAAGAAGAATGTTGTTTCCTAATTATCCTTCTCCTAACTACATTTTGGATTATTCTTAATGTTTATAGGGCTGAAGAACCAGAAACACCCGAGAGAAGTTGGTAAGCAATCTTGATGTGAAGTTCAATACTCCCCTCCACCAAAAAAGGGTTCGTTGTATGGCTGTCAAATATTCTTTTCCCTTTTCTTCCTTCTTCGTTTCTCAATTTTTTCGTGTAAGAAGCTGCAAGATAAAGAAAGTGGGCAGCCTTCTGTTGGGAAACCCTGAAGAGAAACTAATGCTGTAAGAAGTAGAAAGATAAATAATGAAATTGCCTTCAGTAAACATTGCCTTCAAATATTCTCTGCATATGGAATTTCTGCTTATCTTCTTCATTAGTCTATGCCATATCATAACATTGACCAATTCAGCATACAGCCCAAAGAGAAAAAAAAGTCTTGGTCACAGTGGTCTACCTTCAAAATTAAGATCATTAATCCCATAAACACTTTTGTAGTTTCAGTAGTTCCTTGCCTTTGAATTTTTTTTTTTTTTTCCTCAAGGATTTGGCATCCTGTTCACCAAACGTTTTGCCATGGTGTTGCTTCGATTGTGAGTTCACTATAGTTGGAAACTGGCCGCCTTCTAAACGGCTCTGTCTTCTCTTACATTTACAATACTGTTAGATTCCAATCAAATGTTGACACCTTCGAGAAAGAAATAGATAATCTACCTGATCAGAGGAAAAGACTGAAACATGAGCTTGAGTTGGCTGATCGAAATGATAAAATAGCAACAAAACAAGTTAAATGAGTGGCTGCAAAGAGTTGAAAAGGCAATACGTGAAGTAAATTCAATGCAGGAAGGTATTGTTGAACTTTTGATATTCAGAAAGACAAACAATTAAAGAAAGAAAAACACACTTTATTGATGGATGATAATTAATGCAGCAGCTACAAGCCTTTATATAGGCATTTTACTTAACAGACTTCCTA
>Ga0325404_1004218_pt1 | contig 15304 bp, 12 predicted proteins | sample PopdelMetagenome_18_FD_205664 | JGI IMG/M metagenome (GOLD analysis project Ga0325404, IMG submission 205664) | Populus deltoides microbial communities from Bellville, Georgia, United States - Xylem-Control-R1 | ecosystem: Host-associated > Plants > Phyllosphere > Stem > Wood/Secondary xylem... | reverse complement strand
AAAATACTCATCCCTCCTCGAACTCTCATTTAGCGCATCCACACTCGTTAAGACAATGGGTTGTAAAAAATCCTCATCCCAGGTGATGTTGTAAAAAATTTTAATTTAAAAAACCATCTCAAAATATATATATAAAAAAAAAACAATCAAAATAATATGAAATCTAAATAAATTGGGCGTAGGACTTTGCAATGATAGGATGGGCCAGAAAATGATCTCCGTTGGTTTTTGTGTACGTCAACCATTTTTACTTTCCAAATCATGAAAAAGGTGTTTGACATAAAAAAATTGGCGTCGCCCGGGTTCGAACCGGAGACCTTCAGTGTGTTAGACTGACGTGATAACCAACTACACCACGACACCTCTTATAGACTATTTCCCCTAATAACATGTAATTAATATTATAGATTCAGATAAATAGAAAGATGGATAAGCTGTCACTACCTTCTGATCGTTAGTTGGTTTGTCATTGCCAACGTGTCACCTTAATCCACACTCCAAAGTACAACGTCCGAAAGATCGTTCTTCCTTTCTACTACACTCCAATTTTCAACTTCCTTGTAAGCTATAACCTTCTGCTCTGCTCATCACTCCTTCCCTCAAAAAATTAAAATTAAAATAAAAAAACAATGATTTCTTCTTCAAGACTTAAAATATCCTTCTTTCAATTTCTCTCTTTTCATCTAATTATCCAATTCACCCTCATATCTTCCAACTTTTTCGAACCGTTCAATGTTACTTACGATCACCGTGCTCTCATCATCGACGGCCGCCGCCGCATACTCAATTCCGCCGGAATCCACTATCCTCGCGCCACTCCCGAGGTATACCATAAACTGTCTCTTCTCTTTCGCTATGTTGCTTCAAAATTCTGTGTTTCAACGAGGTTAATTCTTAATTATGCACTGATGAGATAAATTAAGGCTATTTTAATGCTACCTGACCTAGAATTTGAGAATAAAAAGTAATTTTATAAGAGAGTTTGGAGATTCTTCGTTTTAATGTTGAAAGAGAGAAAAAAACAAAAAACAAATGTGCGTTACAGGAGAAATTGATAAATAAATGTGCGATGATGCGTGCGTGCGTACTTCTGTTAATTTTGTATTAGCTAATTTGTTCTTGTTTAATTGTTTATTTATTCAAGTTATCAGATTATTAAAGTGTGTGTTTTTCGCGTAATATCAGATGTGGCCTGATTTGATTGCAAAAAGTAAGGAAGGTGGAGCAGATGTGGTTCAAACTTATGTATTTTGGGGCGGGCATGAGCCAGTTAAAGGACAGGTGAATCTGGTTGATTGTTTATGACAGTTTCCAGTTTGTTTGTAATTTTATCACTTTGTGTGAAACTTGATACTAAATGGTTTTTTTTTTTTTTGTTATTTTCTTGGACAGTATTACTTTGAAGGGAGATATGATCTTGTAAAGTTTGTGAAGCTAGTGGGTGAAAGTGGACTCTATCTTCATCTTCGCATAGGCCCTTATGTTTGTGCAGAGTGGAATTTCGGGTCTCACCTTTCTTTTTCATTTTTTTTTTAAATTGAAGGCCTTTTTTTTTCTTTTATTTATTTTGCCTCTTTGGTATCATGCTCGTTTTTTTTTTTTTTAGTATTCTTTTTTGATTCCCATCGTCTGCTAGATGCTTTGCAGATAAGATAGTGCATAAAAACTTAAAATGCGTACTTCTTTTTTTGAGCATGTATATTTGTTTTGCCATTTTCCCCTATGATATCATTGAATCTATTTGTCGGACTGATAAGTTTTATATGCAAGCATCAAGATGATGGTGTTGCATTGATGCTGATGTGTGTAAGATAGAAAGTTTTAATTCTTGTCGGAAAAAAAAAGAGGAATAAGAAAACAAAGATATTTATGAGTAAATGAAGTGACAAACTATTGAGAGATGGAATGCACATTTCCTCAACTCAATGCAAGAAAACCTTGATGGCATGCTCAATTTTCAACATAGGAAAGGCTGGGGGGGGGTGTCATTTCACTGGATAGAAAATAGTAGTGTAATGCAAAGGATGGTCATTTTTGTTAAAAACTTAAATTGATTTATGCTGTTATTTGACAAACATATTGCAGGGGCTTCCCAGTGTGGTTGCGAGATGTCCCCGGCGTAGTCTTTAGAACAGATAATGCTCCTTTTAAGGTACATTGGAGCTATGAGCATCTATACTGCAGATTTATGTTGCTTCTTTAAACTGAATATGAGATATCATAGTTCCTTAAACTTGCATTAAATGTATCCTTTATTGTCATGTTTTAAGCATTTAAGATCTCCAGTGGTAATGCATAGTTGGTGATGTCATTGGAGTATCATACAAATATCAGCAGCTTTGATCATAGAGCCTTGTACTACCTTTGCTACTTGCCCTTTGCATTCTCAAGCATCATTTTGCCACAGGAGTATCATAAAAATATCAGCAAACTCCATCATAAAAATGCAGGGCAAACATTTTTTCCCTGTGCTTTCCTTTCATTATTTTTCCTTTAATGTCAACCATTGTGCCTTTACCCATGTACATGCCTTTTGACTCACGCAACATCAAATTATCCAATAATTCATTGACCTTCTATTGTCTCCTCTTTACTAACTAATCTTTGAGGGATCTATTTTTGCAGTTTCTAAACCTTTAACTAATTTCTTATTATCTTCTTTTTTTATTTAACCTCTACCTAATCCCTGGAAAGTTATTATTATTTCTTTGGACTATTTATATGGGTCACATGTACCACAACTTAGTGAAAGAATCTTGTTAGATGGGGGATTGTAAATAATATCCTCGTGCTAACAGTAAAATTGTTGAAATTGAGCCACGAGTCTTAGATTGTAGAGGTTAGCATAACATGCTGATGCTGATGATACCTGTATCATTTACAGGAAGAGATGCAGAAGTTTGTTACAAAGATAGTAGATCTGATGAGAGAGGAAAAGCTATTATCTTGGCAAGGTGGTCCAATCATCATGTTCCAGGTTGTATACAATTTTGAGTTTCTTTGTCCAATCTTTTTAGCTTTTAGATTAATGTTGTTCCATTTTGGATAAGTTCTGTGGTTTGATTTTGCTTATAAGAATCACGGAGGGGGGGATTGGAATTACATTCTTGGACTGTTTTAATTCACACATATCTTTCATCTCATTGAGATGAAGAATCTGGCACGATAAATGGATATTGCCTAAGAGGTGATATCTCATTCCTGCCAGTGGGCAGTATTTTTGTTCTCAGGTACCGTGAGAGAAACACGACATGAATGCGAGGAAGGAGGGATTGTTGGGTTGGTGGGTGGGGGTTGGGCGGGCAGGCTTTGGAGGCCATTATTTCCAGCTATGAAACTTATTGTGACCATTGGCACAAATTCCAGCAGACATAATACAGTCTGGGGATTTGGATCAATCATGTTCAATTCAGTTCTTGCTCAATATGATGCTCCCAAAAACTATAGTGGTTTTTTAATTAACATATGATAACTAACAATTTTTTTTGACAGATTGAAAACGAATATGGGAATATTGAGCACTCATTTGGCCAGGGAGGGAAGGAATACATGAAATGGGCTGCTGGAATGGCTTTAGCACTTGACGCTGGGGTTCCATGGGTGATGTGCAAGCAAACTGATGCTCCAGAAAACATTGTAAGGACTCATCACCTAAGGAGTGCTACAGCTGTAAATTTCTTAAATTAAATTTCTTAGCGATATAAATAATGCTCAAGCTTTTTGGTCAGGAACAATAAAAGGAGAATCTGAAATTATTGAAATCAACTGGTTTATCCAGTTTTGAGACTTGATAATCTGAAGGCTAAAAGACTTTGAATTGTTAATTTCCAGTCATCTTATATTTTTATTTTTTACTTTTACGCAGATAGATGCATGCAATGGATACTATTGTGATGGTTTTAAACCAAATTCCCCTAAGAAACCAATATTTTGGACCGAAGATTGGGATGGATGGTATGGCCAAGCCTTACGATTCAATTTAGCACAATATGGAAATTAATTTGTTTCATGTCGTATTTTTTTTGTGTGTTTTTGACTTGGAAGATTTGTTATTTATAAATACCATGACATGTATGACTAGAATCAAATATTGAGGCAGGCTGATGAGTTGTGCAGCATACACTGGCTACAAACCTATGGTCAGAGAAATGATAAGAAGACATATGCTACAGATTCACAATGGAAGGCCAACCTTTGTCGCAGTGAAATATTTCCTTGCATTGTGCATAAATGGGAGGATGTAACCTTAAGTGTCGTTTTGGGCTTCTGAGCTTATATTCTTATTAAGAGTAGAGTTCTTGACTAAGAAATAACAACCAAGTAAACTTTGTGTTCATTTCTCTTTTGTTCTTTTCTTTTATTTTCTTTTGTTCTATTTTTTTGGTGGTGGGGATGATGATGTGGAATTTATGATTTAGATGACATTTGATAAATGCTGTTTTCCACCACAACCAAACCCCACAAAACAGCTCTCTCTTAGGGTTTGGGTCACATTTGTAGTCTAAAATGTGCTTGCAGAGATAATTTGATTTCATATCTTGAGGCATGCTAAACTTGTGCATGTTTGTGTTTCATATCATTGCTAATTCAAACTGTTTTCATTTCAAAACCCATCACTTTTTCCAGCTTCACTTCGTAAATGCATACTGCTAAAGTTTATGGGTAGTGTTAATCATTTTAGGTTGGTTTTTCTAGGTATACAACTTGGGGTGGAAGATTGCCTCACAGGCCTGTTGAAGACCTTGCCTTTGCTGTTGCACGCTTTTTTCAACGTGGAGGGAGTTTCCAGAATTATTATATGGTAAAGTATATTACTGAAATGACTGCTAATGTAGACTTACCAAAACTTGCATGGAAAAGTAGAAGTCTGTAGAAAATGCTATGGGAACCCATTACGCAATGCAATTTGTTGGAAAGCGTTCAATTCAGGGGCCAAACTTGAATTCCTTTGGCAGTGGGTCTGAAAAAAGATATATGAGTGGGAGTGATTCTTAAGTTCTGAACTGCCAAAGTATCGGTGAATGCTTTCTATGATCTAGGAGTCATTTCCTAGCAATAGTTGTTAACCAGCGATTTCCATGATTTTTTTCAGTAATAGGCATCATGTTGTCTGTCAACCATATCTTTAGGTTAAAAGATTAGAAATCATTGTCCCCATTGATGTGCACCTGCTGCATCTTGATAAGTTTCCTGCTTGGCTGCAGTATTTTGGTGGAACAAACTTCGGCCGGACTTCTGGGGGTCCATTCTATATAACTAGTTATGACTATGATGCTCCAATTGATGAATATGGTAGGTGGAAGTAATTCAGAGAACTGAGTTAATCAGTGGGCAACTGTTTTTTCACTGAGGCTGTAGTAACTTGCCTTAGTTGCATATAAATCCATTGTGCACGCTAAACTATAAATATTAATCTTCTTATCACAGCTAAATTAATGAACCCATTTTGCTCTTCTTCTAGGTTTGTTGAGCGAGCCCAAGTGGGGGCATTTGAAAGATTTGCATGCTGCCATAAAGCTTTGTGAACCTGCTCTAGTTGCTGCAGATTCAGCTCAGTATATAAAACTGGGACCAAAACAAGAGGTTTGTGTTATATTTTCTTTGGTTTTTCACATGAATAGTTTTAGGTTGTTATTTCCATGGATTGATATGGTCATACCATTTCTGAGCGAAATAAATAAATAAAGATGAAAAGGTCTTGTTGTGGCATGACTGATGGAGCTCCTTTAGTTTGCAACTTGTGATGCCCACAATTGCATTAATTTGATGGCATTGGTTTCAATATGCACTAATTCAGAAAATTGGGGAGAAAAAGTGTCCTGATTCTTCTGGTATTGTCTCAATTGCCTTTGCAATTGATCAACAATCAAATGTAGATTGTTGTTCTAGATCAATTGCAAAGGTAACTGAGACAATCAAATGTAGAACTAAGGGAACAATTGAAGGAAAAAGATAGAAAAGGGATAGACCTAAATTCTTATGACATAAATAATTATGAAATTCTGAAATTAATAAAATGACAAATAAATCCATGGATTTATTTATGGCATCAGTGAGTCTTCTTAAACATATCCCATATAATATTTTATCACACAGTAAGCCTTATTAACACACTTTCTTCCTACCAAAGGGAGTTGAGATTCTATCATCATTTAAAATCTTTCTCAAAAACCTAAATACAGGATTTCTCTTCACGTGGAGTTGTCAGGTGGATGTTATTCTCATTGCTGCCTTCAAACCTAATGATTTTCCATTCTTTAGAATCGTTTTCCAAAGCCTGGATACAGGATTCTTCTTCATGTCAGAGTTGTCTAGTGGATGGTATTCTCATTGCTGTCTTCAACACTTGTACCTACCTCATCTATGTTACTAAATGTGGAAGATGCATAAGAAATACCAGGTATCAGCTTCACCAGCATCATCACCTTCACCCTTTTTAGACCTGATCCAACAGATCCCTGTGAAACAAGCATCACCATTTCTAACACTATTCCCGCTAGCACCTGCCCTTGTATTTTCAAGTCAATGTAATATCTTAGAAAGTGAGGAGATCTTAAGTTTAACCTCCACCTAGGGAAGGATGGTGCAATTTACCCTTAGAAATCTCATGAATATATGGATGTTGCATGGATTTTGAATGATTCTATTTTGTTTAGGGCTGCATTAGATGAATCGACATGAGGACATATTTTGAAACAGTTATCCTACAAGCCAGAAATGAGATATATCTGGAATCCCAGCATTGTCCGACTCCAAATTCATGTTAACAAAAAGAAAATGCTTTTGAGAAAATATTGTGAACTCCTTAACTCATGCCAACCATTTGAAGCTTGAAGTGTTTAGATAAATAGAGCTACCGAATCATTCTTTGCTCTGAATGAAGAACCTTTACCATTTTTCCATTTTGCATGTGATTTGGTGTGATCTCTACGCAACTATACTTGCAGTTTTACTTGTTTTGTCTAGTCAAAGGTTTTGAGCTTTATTGAACAAAAAACTATTCAGGCACATGTGTACGGTGGAAGTCTAAGCATTCAAGGCATGAATTTCTCTCAGTATGGAAGTCAAAGCAAGTGCTCCGCATTTCTTGCTAATATTGATGAACGTCAAGCAGCTACTGTGAGATTCCTTGGTCAATCATTTACTTTACCTCCATGGTCAGTGAGTATATTACCAGACTGCAGAAATACTGTCTTCAACACTGCCAAGGTTTGGTTCTTATATTTAGGATAATGCATGCATTTGGGAAATTAGGCACTTGTCTGAAATCTACATATGATTCACTCTTGTGTGGACACTTGTAAATGTATTTTGCCTTTATTTGCTATATGTTCGCTAGACATTTTGATGCAACAGTCCTATAACTTCACATCTATACTCTCCTGTGCTTCGGAATGTTTGTTCTTTTCGCAAGTTTGACAATTACATGCTGAAGTCAAATCATGCTCATAAAAAATCTGAAGATTTCAGTCCATCATAAATTTGATCTGAATAATTTATGCAAAGGAATGCCTTTGAAACTAAATATTGTTATAGCTCTTGTACAACGTTTCACCAAAAAAACAAATTGCAAAATGAAAAAGTTTGAAATCTTTCTCAAGTTAGCTGTTTACTTGTCCAGATAATTGCATCCTTCTGGATAGAAGCATTTGGCTCACTCTGCCCCCGCTCCAAACACCAAGAAATTCCATTTTTATTATTGTGAAAACCCTGACATCCATCCCTTTCTATGTTTTTTTAAGAATATTTTATATGACTCGACTTTATGAGATTTTAGGTTTTTTTACCTTTATATTTTTGAACAAAGATGTCTGGTAGATGTTTGAAGCTGTTCTTTTAATTCTTTCCTTTCCCCTCATAAAATCAGGTTGCAGCACAGACTCATATCAAGACTGTGGAGTTTGTTTTGCCTCTTTCAAACAGTTCTCTACTTCCACAATTCATTGTTCAGAATGAAGATTCTCCACAATCAACATCCTGGCTGACTGCCAAAGAGCCAATTACTTTGTGGAGTGAGGAGAATTTTACTGTGAAAGGCATATTGGAGCATTTGAATGTGACAAAGGATGAATCTGACTATCTGTGGTATTTCACAAGGTGCATCATTGTGTCTTGAATATGGATGTAAAAGTATTATTCTTTGTAGAAAACAAAGAAATGAAGTATGCTGGACATGATATATAATTTGTTGTGTTAATAGAGCTATGCATTTCATTTGTCCAATACAGTTACTGTAAGTAACATATAACAAGGCTTTAGCAAGCTGAAATCTAAAATAAATTTACCATGACGGGTCTGTGTTGTCTGTGTTGTCGTTCCACAACTTGTTTAAAAAACTAGATCTAGTTATTCGGGTGAATTCAATCAACATTTAGCATCATAAGGAACTCAATATTTACGAATGAGCTTTCAATGCTTGAGTTCTATCACCTTAGGTTGTTAATTGAACGCATTGTGTACTTAACAGGTTCAGTTTTTTTTATAGTTTTCATGTAATTAATGCTTGCTCAATTAAATGCTTTCGTGAAATGCAGAATATATGTTTCTGATGATGACATTGCATTTTGGGAGAAAAATAAAGTCAGCCCTGCAGTTTCAATAGATAGCATGCGTGATGTGTTGCGTGTATTTATCAATGGCCAGCTTACAGGTAATATCTTGTATTATCCTTCATATATAAGTGCATCCATCTACATAACCATGAGTGTGTTTGTGTTTTTTTTCCTTTTGTTCGCTTCATTTCTTCTTTGTTCTTTCTATGTTGTTTCATCCTAGCGGTGAAGTTCTGCAAACTCAGCCAGGAAATGTTTTCCAAGAGTATAAATGATTTTATAATAAACCCTAGTTGTCCTTATTTAATAGACTAGTTGATGTATGTTTTCAAGGAAACTGTTAAGAACGCATTTGAAGCATAGGAAGAATGTGTAGCCTATCAAAACTCTGTTCTTTAATGACCCATTTTTAAATCATTGATTATTTGTTTCATTTATGAAAAGGGGGATTCAGTGGTTAAACATAGGCTGAAAGAGATTGAAATTCGTTTAAGATATTTTTCCTGATTTGTTGGAAGTTGTTCTGGAGCATTACATTTTCCTAATCATAACATGGTTCTTGGGAAAAGGTGAAATAAATTGCACTTTTTTCAGGGCAACTGACTCCAGCTTGTGTGGTCTTTGTAGCAAAGTCATGGGTGTTAGATTACTTTTGCATCAATTCTACCAGAAATCCTCACCAAGATTGAATGCAATATTTTCTTGCAAATTAGAGATGTTTCATGAAATTTTGTAGTTTCCTGCCTGCTACAGCATTTTTATGACTGCTTCTTCGAGTAAAAAGAAAAATTATTGCTTTCTATCATAGGCACTGCGAATAATGCTTGCCATCTTTATATTCTCAATACCTCCCTAACCTGTTATTTTCTAACATTCATGCTGGAATATCTCGTGGAAGTTAAGGCAGTGTGGTTGGTCATTGGGTCAAGGTGGTCCAGCCAGTTCAGTTTCAGAAAGGATACAATGAGTTAGTGTTGTTGTCTCAGACAGTTGGATTGCAGGTAAAATATCCTGTATCTTCTTGTCAATATTCGGTTATTGTATTCCATTAATTGTGTAGACCAATTGTTTTCTTGAAGATGCTTTATGGCCTATTGGTTTAGCCTGCCTCATTGGTGCTATTACAGGAAACAATGATAACATCCCTGAAATATTTTACCTCACAATTAGATATTTGCAATTGTTTTGCTCTTCTAGAATGACTGTAGGAAAATGGAAGGGCTTATATCATGAAGAAGAAGAGAAATGAAGGCATTGTTTCTCACCTCTAGATAGAAAATATTTCATTTGTTTCTTAATTTCTGGAAAATAGGTTAAATTATTTCCCTAGAAAAAACACAAGGAATCTAGTTTTATGTCACTCGTAGTTCTATGAGGAGATCAAAGGTAAGGAAGTGTTTAACGGTAGTAGTCTTGAGGAACTAACCCCCTAGGGCACTTTGTGTTCAATTAGCTTAATTAGTTCTTACTAAGGAGATTATTTGAGATTCAGCTGGAAAATGTTTCAAAATGAAAAATATTTATTAATGAACTTTAAGCTGCAAGATTACTAAAAAAATCTCCCTTATGCCCCAAAAGTCAGCCCAGGTGTTCGTTGATGAGCTTCAAGCTGCCATAGGTGTTCTTCCATGCTATCATCGTCTTTTGGGATTTCCATGTTTCTTACTTTTTGTTCTTCATGGGAGAAAAGCACTTCTACCCCTTTTTGCTCTGATTAAAAGCTGGGACATTTGAAGCTTGAACCTCTTAATGAATATTGTTTTATTTGACAAATCTGAGCTTTTCCAATCCTTATATCTCCTTTTAATTCATGGAGATTATAGTTTAGAGCTGTGACTTTCTGTTTACTTTTTCTTACTCCCAGGTAAGGGGCAGATTAAATTTGGGATTTCCACATTTTTCCACATATATACTACATGTGGCATGTAAAATATCTTAAAATTACCTACCTTAATTGGATTGATATTACAGACACACTACCTAGTGTGTGATTTGTGAATATGAATTCTCTGTTCTCTCCTCAGTTATTGGCTTTGATTCCTTGTGAGTTGTAAATTTTGAGCAGAACAGATTATGTTGGATTGTAATGGCAGATGATAGGCTCGCTCAGTTGCTTTTGTAGCATCCTAGTTAACTTGTTTTTTTAGCTGCACATCGAGTTTTGTATGTTACCTGTCTCCTTAGGTCTGGTATTACTAATTCCATATACTCTGCCCTATGATTTAAAATGATGATACAGAATTACGGTGCCTTCTTAGAAAGAGATGGAGCAGGCTTTAAAGGTCAAATTAAGCTTACTGGATTTAAAAATGGGGATATAGACCTCTCAAACTTATCATGGACTTACCAGGTATGTTTTGATGATTTTGTTCGACATTCTGTAGTTTCATTTTGCAAATGAAAGAAAACATGTATTTGGTAAATTTCTTACGATACTTTTTGTTAGTTGTTTGATTTTAAAACTACATGGATTACTAGGCAACTGAAATTCTTGCTGTTTTCTGCTAAGTTGTCCCTGTAGCAAAAGGTTTGTTCATCAAGTTCTAAAATCTTATGGAATATGAGTGGTTCTAGAGTGTCAGTCAGCATGTCCACATGTTATACAAGGCAAAGACATGGCTGAGGGAAGTCAATTGCTTATGTTGATGTCTTGAGCTTAGAAAAATACGATCCATGTCTAACCGCTGGGGTCTGGCATCCTTGGTTCTCAACTGAAATACTGAAATAGAATCCTGTGTGTATTTTGACTTTACTGCAGAGATCTTGCACTTTTGAGTTTGTTTATCTATTAAAATAAGTGAGTTTGATGGAGAAATATGAAGCAGCAGAACATGCATGGATGTGCAGTTAAAAGGAAAGCACCAATGCATTACCTTTAGTACATCAAAACTAAATAGAGACTTTGATACTCACAGTGGCACAAATTTTAAATCATGTGGCTCTTGCTCCTTTCTGTCAATTATGTTATTTTCCACATCTGATTTGATTCTTTAGTTATGGCAACAAAGTGCACGATGTTTTCTCTCTCCTAAAGGTAGAAGACTGAGTTGTTTATTTCTTCTAAAGGTTGGGCTAAAGGGTGAGTTCCTTAAAGTTTACAGCACAGGCGATAATGAAAAGTTTGAATGGTCTGAATTGGCAGTTGATGCTACTCCATCCACATTTACCTGGTATAAGGTAAGGCTAATATCTTATGGTATTCGACCATGAAAGGTATTATGTGGAACGTTTGTAAGTTAATTTCTTTACTGATTTTGCTTATAGAGGATTGGATAAACTGATTGGTCCCATTTTATCTAGTACTGTAAATATTAATATAAAATATTAATTAGTTAAGTCGAAGTTGGTATTCACAAGTGATTAACAAATATCCTCAATGGTAGGAACACACACACAGCTGATGCTGATTACATAATGTCATGCATTTTACTCTTAGTCTAAAATAGTATTTTTTTCTCTCAATTCATGAAGACATTCTTCGATGCACCATCCGGGGTTGACCCAGTTGCTCTTGATTTGGGAAGCATGGGAAAGGGCCAGGCATGGGTCAATGGTCACCACATAGGAAGATACTGGACAGTGGTTTCTCCAAAAGATGGATGCGGAAGTTGTGATTATCGTGGAGCCTACAGTTCTGGAAAGTGTAGAACAAATTGTGGCAATCCTACTCAAACCTGGTAACTTTTCCTCAGACATGCTGTGTATCAGTTTGTGTGTATGTGCATGATGGAGCTACGCTTGCTTCCCTTGTATAAATTATTTACCATGTTTTGCTTCTACAATTTGACAATAGCAACGAAAAATCATGGTTTTAATGTCATGTGCTGTTATTGGTTTATGTCCAGGTACCATGTCCCTCGGGCATGGTTAGAGGCATCAAATAATCTACTTGTCGTGTTTGAGGAAACAGGAGGGAATCCATTTGAGATTTCAGTTAAGTTACGGTCAGCAAAAGTGATTTGTGCTCAAGTGTCAGAGTCCCATTATCCACCTCTCAGGAAGTGGTCCCGGGCAGATTTAACTGGTGGGAATATATCACGCAATGATATGACACCAGAAATGCACTTGAAGTGTCAAGATGGGCATATAATGTCCTCAATAGAATTTGCTAGCTATGGAACTCCTAACGGTAGCTGCCAGAAGTTTTCTAGGGGCAACTGCCATGCCTCCAATTCTTCTTCTGTGGTCACTGAGGTAAACATACCAACACAACTTTTTGACCCCAAGTATTCTAAATATCAAGCTCTTTTGGTGCTGAGAATATGTATTGAAGAACACAAGCACACGACAGCTACTTCATGGTAGATATTTCTATGCAAGGTATAAAATTGGAATTTTCAAACTTGTCATGAATGTTAAGCATCTAGTTGACTGTTGTCCTTGAGTGGCATAAAACTTGAAATTCTTAGAACTGCATGTCGAGGTGTTTAAACAGTTAGAAAGGAGGACACAGTGAGTGCCAACACTTGAACGGCATATATTTCACTCTCTATCCATTGATTTATTTGGCTGAAGTTCAACTTCCCGTTCTTCTTTGTGGGAACAACATAACTTTTTTTCCTTGTATAAATAAATGAAATTTCTTGGATTGGTATTTTAGAGCACTCGTCAATAAAATCGTGTTTGAAAATTTAAAAAATCTCTCACACCTTCATCTTTCCATGAATCTCAGGCCACTGGATTTTCCAATAACCAGAAATAGGATAACTGTTGATAAGTAATCTCTTGACATATTTCCCTAAGAGCATGTGTTAGACGAACCCTTAGAAGAAACATTCTTCATTGTATAGCTTTGGGAATTCCATAAGACATGCAAAATGCACTACATGGACTAGAAAATTTCACATTTTAATGATAAATTGTCTTTCCGGTGGTCTGTCTCTGCGATTTTATCTTTATTCCTTTCATGCAGGCTTGCCAGGGGAAAAATAATTGTGATATTGCGATTTCGAATGCTATATTTGGAGACCCATGCCGCGGGGTTATCAAGACACTGGCCGTTGAGGCAAGATGCATCTCATCATCAAATATTGGTTACTCTCGCTACTGAAGTCCCAAGCCTCTGGCATATTTGACAATCTAAAGCATCCGACCTGGATGTCTGGCATTTTTAAACTTAATCCAAACCTGCCTAGATTTTCTGAGTGAGCTGACAGCAAACTGCTTTATGTCATGGCTACAGGCTTGTCATGCCAGAGGCCATGCTACTTTCTGGTTCTTCGTCTAAGGCTTGTATGAAGTCATTTTATATGTAAATAAGCTATACACAAAGTTGAATATGTTTCAAAAATCCTGGTTTTGGACTGGGAATTAGAAATCTGGGGCTTATTGAATAACTTGATAGTTGGCAGACCCTGCACATTAGATGTGAACAAACATTTAAGAAATGAAAACCATGGAAGATTCACTATGGACCTAGAGAGAATTCCCTATTCATCAAAACAGTTGTGTCAATTCATGCTTTCTTGACTTGCCTGCTGGTAGGCTTTGGATGAGATTAAGTTTTTTTTTTTTTTTTAATCAAATATAAGAATTTGTATAGATTAAGGCTATGTTTGTTTCTCATAAACTGGTTTTCGAAAATTACTTTTCAAACTTTCCTGTATTTGTTTGTCATTAGAAAAATTGGTTAACGGAAAACACTTTCCAGTTAAAGGAAAATTTGGTTTGGTTTTCATGAAAGTGTTTTCCTGAAAAATTTGAGCGGAAAACACTTTCCGGAAGTTGCGAAAAATTTAGAAATGTCATATTATTTGCTGATTATATCAAATTTGGTCCTCAAACTTTTAATTGCTATATATATTTTGTTTTGAATATTTATTTTTCAATTTCATCTCTTAAAATTTAATTTTTATATTAACTTTGGTCCTTATTTTTATAATTATTATTTGTTTTTCTCTTATCATTTTTTTATTGACATTTTTTATCTATCAAATTTGATCCTCATTCTTTTTATTATTACTTATTTTATTTAAAATAATTTATGAAATGTTAATTATTATTATTATTTTAATTTTTTCATCTTTTTTTTTATTTTTTAAATTTGATTTCTATTATTTTGATTATTATTTATTTTATTTAATATAATTTATGAAATTATATTTTTTTCAATTTCATTCTTATTTAACTTTTTAATTTATAAGATTTGTTCTTCGTTATTTTAATAAACTTGAAAAAAATAAAACATTAATAAGTTATTTTTCGGTTTATTTTTCATGACATAACCAAATACTAAAAAGTATTTTTCAATTTATTTTTTATTACATTACTAAATATCAAAAAAAAATAATTAACTTTTTTAAAATTTAATTTTTTTAAAAAATTATTCTTCAGTAAATAAACGAGATTTAAAAGTAAAATACCAGCAGCTCAGAGAGAGAGAGAGATGAGGTTTCTTTCTGGCTGGGGTTGTTGTCTCCTTTTCTTGGGGAGTGGTTGTAGGAGGGGTAAAGGCAGCTAGGCTTGACATAGCTAGCTTATGCAGCTTGGGTGGGCTAGGTCAACCTTGTTCTTTCTTTCAATTCCTAGGTCCAGGCGCTTCGTTTTCAACCTCTCTGCATGTTAGCCATCAGTTTGCTCCTTGCACCACTGGCATGCGTTCACTCTGTGGCTCATCAACAATGCTCCTCGGTTCTGAGGGTGTGGGCTTCGGCTTCTCAGATGCCTAAACAACATGGGTTTTCATACGCAAGCTGGGTGCTGTGAATGGACGTGCATTTAATGCACCCTCAGTTTGCTCAGTCTGTCCTCTA
>Ga0325404_1004216_pt1 | contig 15315 bp, 5 predicted proteins | sample PopdelMetagenome_18_FD_205664 | JGI IMG/M metagenome (GOLD analysis project Ga0325404, IMG submission 205664) | Populus deltoides microbial communities from Bellville, Georgia, United States - Xylem-Control-R1 | ecosystem: Host-associated > Plants > Phyllosphere > Stem > Wood/Secondary xylem... | reverse complement strand
AATGGTCTTTTCACGGGGTCCATTTATCATTTTATATTTGTTAAAGGGCACCTCAATCTTTTCTCAATTTTCTTTGCATAGTGAAATTACTTAAATAGTCGTAAAAGCAAAAAAAAAAAAAAAAAACTTTGTTTATGGCCTAGGGCATTTTTGGTTTTATACTTTTTAGGTACATTGTAATGGCCCAATTGTGATTATAATCACAATTATCAAGGGATGGATTTCAGAGCTTTTGTGTAATTTCATAAAGGTTTTTTCATTGTAATTATATAGCCATAGGGGCAATGTGACAATTTAATAAATAAAATATAAGATATAAAAAAGTTGATGATTCATAAATTGCACACGTCAATCACTCTATTGCCTTCTGGTTGGTTGTGTGATTGACTTTGGTAGTGAAAACCTTAGTGTCATTGGATTACTCGCAACATCCTTTTTCTCAAGAGACGGCATGACACGATCAAAGAGTTGATGTCTTATCCCAAGTGCAGGAGTGTCAAAGTAATAAATAATCTGGCAAGACTGGGGTCGAACCACAAGGAGGTCAATTATATAAATTATAAATAATATATATTTTTTAACAAAGAGTTAAAGAGATCTTTAAGTTGTGAGATTAATGTGAGGATTAAATAATAATAAAAACATATGTCAAGGTTAGAGGATCCACTAATAGTATTAGAAATAAGTATAGTATAAACTCTTTTTATTACTCAACTGGAAACCACACACAAAGAAGGTTCCAATCGGATGATTTATCCTTAATAGTTCATTATAAATTTTTAACATGATCATATTAATTATCTTATTTTAGTAACACCATATTTTTAAATATTGTCAGGAATTCATGATGCTAACTTATGTTAACAACAAATTAAGTTCCTCTCATAACAACGATGTCGGCCGAAGACTATGAATGATCAAGCATTTATTGTACCAAGTGTTATACAACACAAATCTAGATTAATCATTTAACAAGCAAGGTATTAAGAATTAGTAAGATAAAAAGATAAGACATATAAATAACAAACTTTCTTGGATATAAACATTGAAGTCCAAGTTGAGTTTATATTATACATATTCAACACCATTACTGAAACCTTTTCACCTTGACATAATTAACTTAGCTAGACATAATGAAGAAGAAGAACATAAATAAACAAGATAAGAACATGATTATGATAGAAGTTAACTAAGAGTGGTAAAAGAAATGAAAAGTATAAACAAGAGATTAATGAAAATAGAACATGAAATAGAACTTGAATATTACAAAAAGAGAAAGCAAGAAAATGATATTGATCAGAAAACCAAGATGTCTAAATATATGGCAAATATCTCCTTTTATAGGCTAAAAAGAACTATTCATTTTGTAATTAACTATTGAATTAGTGATCAACTATTGGCTTAGTGGACTTGGTGGTTTAGGTATGGATTTGTTTTCTGGACGAAATGGCATTGTTCCAATCAGAATTTGTCACAGTGGTCTTCATGAAAGGTGTAGGAATCTGTCTTAGCTTTCCACTAAAAGAAGAATGAGCATATTTGGACTTCTAGAACCCGAGATATGGACTGAAAACTAAACAGTATCTGGGCTGTAGGACAGATTCATACTTCTCTTTTGATGCTAAGATTTGGACTCCAAAACGGCATAATTGAGTTTTGGACTCTCATCAATATTTTAGGCCTATGTCTCAGCTTTCTAGCCATATAAACCAGACTAAAATCTAAGATCTATAGCTCCAGATATGACCCAATGACTGAATGGTGTTCTAGTTTGAATTGAACCAGCATCTCTTTTCTAAGCTTAGCCTTTTTTTTGTTCTTTCACTTTCAATAGTTAATCACATCAATCAATCCTTTGAATTGTGAGATATGTCTGCATAAAATGAGCATTTACCATACATAAAAGCTATCTTATATTATCAGACTTGTTATTATAAAACATGCTTAAGTTAGGAAATTTAATGATACTTTAAGTGCAATATGATGATATAAAGCTTAATAAGAATGCACTTTTAAGTACTAATCACGACAGATGATGGTTTTTTTGTGGCGGATTGTCACTAGCAATGTTTTTCTTTTCTTTTCTCTCTTCTCCCTTAAAATTATCATTGGCCATTAAAAAGTTTAGGGTAGTCCCCTTAATTACGTGTATTTAAGTGTTGGTCCTTATTCTTTTTACTTGTAATTTTTATGCTTGGCCTTTTTGTAATTTTTCATATATATATTTTTTAATTTCATTCTTCAATCCAAATTTATCGTGTTTTTGTTTTCAATTTTGGTCCTGATTCTTTAATTTTATTTCTTACCCTTTTTGTAAAGTTCCAATTGTTTTTCAATTTTATCATTTGATAAAAAATATATATTATTTTTTTTAATATAGTCCTCACAATTTTGGTGGTTTTTTTTTCTTTTAATTATTTTATGAATTTAATTTTTCTTTTGAATTTAACTCTTCAATCTGAAATTATCGATGCTCTCCTTTTAGTTTTTTCAAATTTAATCCTTACTCTTTAATTGCTATTTTTTTCTTTTGAATCCTTTTTTGTAATTGATTTTTTTAAATTTTATCATTTGATATTTGATTTATTAAAAATTATGCTTCATGGTTTTTTCGTGTTTGATACTTTTAATCAAATGGCTTGAGACATGGTTTTATAAGTTAAGATGGGACAACATCATTTTTTTTTCTTATTTTCTTTTTTGATCTTAATACTCGACATTGATTTTTTTTACAAAATAGGCTTCATGGTTTTTTTAATTTTCATTTATATCAGGTTATCCTGATCTCATAACTTGGCTCGTGAATTTAGCGGGTTAGCATAGGTAGACTCACACTTTTTTTTTGTTTTTATTTACTCTTTTTTCTTCTGGTTCCTTTTGTAGGGTTCAATTTGTTTTTAATTTCATTCTTTAATTTTTGGTTTGTTGAGGATTGAATTTCATGGTTTTTTCATATTTTGTTTTTTGGTCAAATGGCTCGAGTCACAAGTTTTATATGCTAACAATAGTTTTTTAAATGTTGAGTTTCGTGATTTTCTTCATTTTCCTTTCTATCAGGTTACTTGATCTCCTAACCTGAGTAATCTTGGGTTTGGCAGATTGATCCAGGTGGGATCTAGCCTTTTTTTGTCTTACAATAGTAGATTTTTTTTTATTCTTTTGTATGATTATTTTTTTTTAATTTCATCCTTTAATATTTGATTAGTTAAAAATTGGGCTTCAAGCTTTTCTAAATTTGGTGTTTCTAGTTAAATAACTCGGGTTACAAGCTTAATAGGTTAATACGAGTTGACATCATTTTTGTTCTGCTTATTTTCTGGTACATAATTGAATTTCTTAATTAAGCTTAGGTCTGAGATATCACAAGTTATGATTTTGAAAGATTAACCTGGATATAGGAGATTCATCTTGATTTCTTGGTTTTTAATGTTATTAAATTAGGGTTTTCTTTTTATGTTATTAAATTAACCGAACTTATTATGCTTAGTTGACTCAAATTTCTTTTACTTCTTTATAAATCCTAGCGCCTCCTTAACTTTTTACTTTTTATGTCCAAAAACATTTGGCCTAACCAGTGGCGTTACACCAACTACCGATATAAGTTTGCTTGGGTCACTTCTTTTTCTTTTTTAAATTAATTATTTTTTGTTTTCAGCCTTTGATATTTGGTTCATTATAATTAGGGTTTTCAATTTGTTTCGATGTGGGTTTCATGGTTTTAACACTATCTCAAACCTAGATTGTAGGTTTCACAAGTTGACTACTGTTGGCCTAGATCAATTCAATGTTCCACCATCTTAATATTTTTTTTAAAAAAAAACTATGTTGCCCAATATGTCACTATTTAAGTATTTTAGAAGTGTTTCAGCCATTATACATTAAATTTTTAACTTCCTAACATTTTGATATTTTTTTAGGCTAAAAAAATGAACCGATCCACACCGTAGTGCGAGCCAGAAAGCTAGTGGAACACTACTCTCTATAAGTGCTCTCTTCTCTTCATTTATGACTTGAGATTTTTAAATTTGAAATTTTAACATATTGAATTATTTCTTATAGATGTATCATACTTTTTTTAATCCCTATTATCATACATGTACAGCGTCGCAATGATTATCCTCTCGGATCAGGATATTCATATATGTAGATGGAAAGAATAAGGAATTTTTTTATCAGTTAAAAAGGTTTGGATTCACCATCTATTGTTTTGATCACTAGGAACCCTAACTGGTCTTCAAAGTCTAGATAAGGGTACTGGTTGTGTATTGGGAGGACAATATCACCCATAATATATCCTACCTAAGGTAAGCTGCATTGCTATTTGTTTAATTACTAAGGTATTGTTGTGTTTTTCTAATCATTGGTTTATCTATTGGTTAAAACAGGTCCACCCCTAATAGCATGGACCATGACTTTATGGGTAGAGCCTAGCCATTCTAAAGTCCAAACATATTTTTTTTGTATTTTTATTTCTTTTAATATTCAGGAATGCGTTTTATGTATAAGTTTATAATTCTTGATATTTAAAATTTAAAATTGATTTTTTGATGTTTTTTTTTTAAATGTAGATCAAGTTCTTATAGATTTAATATACTTGTTATTAAATCCAAAAATGCATGCAAAGACATAAACAAAACTATTTTTCTTGAATGTTTTGTATTAAAAAATGTTAAATCGTATCATATATTTTTTATGGAAATATAATTTTTATTTGAGAGCTTGGCCATATGCAATTAAAATATTCAGAAATATGTAAAAAAAAAAGCAAACACACATACATATTTCCTTTTACTAATTAACTCACACATCGATACAATTACAAATATTTACACAATCATCACAATTAAACACAAATCGACAAAACACATTAAAAATCATATGAATCCTAAAATGGACCTTTCAGAGGTTGAGGAAAGCTTGGAGAGGCTATTACACAGTGCTGGAAATGGAAGAACAATAGCTACGCATGGGCTCTACACACCATCGTCACTGCTAGTGCGTGGAATCATGCACCACCATGTTTGAAATGGAAAAATCTAGTGGATCTGTGGCAATTTCCTTTCTTCTTTCTCCCAATGCTAGTGATGAAGATCATTATTACCTACAAACAAAGATTATCATGCACAAGTAGTTGACTTTTTTATCCTTCTCGGTTTAACTCTTTTTTCTTTATTGTTTCTTGTTTTCTTCTTCTTTCTAGTTGCTTCAACAATCAACAGTGAAGGGAATTTGATCTGTTATGACTAGTAGAGGTATGTTGGTTGATGGTTGAAATCAAGAAAGGGATTAATTATTATTTTTTTTATTATAGTGGGAGGGAGAAATGAGATTATTTGGTTTTGACTTTAAAAGAGATGGTCTACATTAATGATTGAAGGGCTTGAATGGATCGTCTACTAGAGGTTGCTACTAGCGCTGATTGGTGGGTCTTGTTTGATGGTTTTGGAAAGAGCTTTTGTTGTCAACAATGAGCATGGATTATAACATCCTAAAAATTTCAAACAATATCAAGTCTAATATTACGTCATGGTTAACAAAAAACTAAGGAATTATTTTTTTTATTATCTCTACCAAAACTTTAGCAATGTTCCATTTGAAAACTCAATATCCCTAATGTTGGCATCATATCTCAATCATTGTTTAATCCATTCAAGATCCATTCAACTTGATTGTTTCCACAAGAGTCATTAACGATGATGCTTTATCACATTTCATATCAAAAAAATTAATGAACAATTACACTACTTATCACAATAACTAAGAGTTTATGATTACAACTTAATTTATACATTATAATAATATGAAGTTTATATATGCGATACATAATATTTATGGAAAGATTACCCATAAATATTATATCATTCATATTTACAAAAAGTTCATACTTTAAAACTATCCGATATTAGTTATAATTACATACTTTAATAGTCTATGATTTTGTCACTTACAAACATAAATAACCAAAATACATTATATAAATGGGTCCTTAATAGAGAATCTAAACCAGCACAAAGGCACCAAAGTAACTAATCGTGGTGATCTTGAGATGTACCAGAAATATCCACACAAAATAATAATGAATACTTCATAATTAAACTCCACCATTTAAACCAAGTAACTTAATTTTGGCACAAAATGTAAATGTCAAACATAATATCCTCTACATGTGATTCATACTCCATTTCCATGTTACAATATACCAACCATCTAGTATTTTCGATTTAAATTCGACAATACATGTTGGAGAACCTATAATTTGGCTTTCCTTCTCGGAAACTATTCATTATGATAATTTCTTCAACGAAATTCAACACCACACATCAATTGCTTCAATGAAATTCCACGCTACATGACATTTCTTTCATTTGAATTCCACACTATACGACAATTCCTTCAATAGAATTCCACATCAAATGACAATTCCTTCAATAGAATTCCCCATCACACGACAATTCCTTTAAAAACATTCCACAACACTTGGTAATTCTTTTATCAGAATACCATATCAATTACAACCTCTTTTAGGAAGTTTTAGTTCAACATTTAATCAAACTCCTTTTTCTTTTATATGTTCAACGGTATTACCATGTACTCTTACATTTAAGGAATTCACAAATTGAATAAAAATGCATAAAACAAAAAGTCAAGGTGCAAGGACTTGCTACTATCAATTTAAATTGTCCTAACTAAGAAAGGAAACAAAATGACAACAATTTTAGATCTGATTCTCCTAATTTATATGAAATTTATATAAGGTAGCAATTGTTATCCTGGCCTGTCTAGGATATAATTTCAGCTATAAGACTATTTAAGCTAGGGAATTATATTATCTTAGGTTATTTTATTCCTATATGTGCGACAATATTGGCATAAGGGTCAAACTTTTTTATATTTATCATTATAATAGTTTTTAGGCTTATTTGATTTATTTTGAGTTTAATGCCTGTCTAGGATATAATTTCAGCTATAAGACTATTTAAGCTAGGGAATTATATTATCTTAGGTTATTTTATTCCTATATGTGCGGCAATATTGGCATAAGGGTCAAACTTTTTTATATTTATCATTATAATAGTTTTTAGGCTTATTTGATTTATTTTGAGTTTAATTGTAAATGAATCTATAGCAACCCTCAAGTTTTGGGTCCGTTAGTCATTTTTTATAGTTTATTACATATGTTAAGCTTTAGTTTTAGTTGGGTTTTGTTTTGTTTTAGGTCTTTAGTCTATGATCCATTAGAGTCAGTAAGGTTGTTTGTTGAGTCTATTGAAGTTGTTTATAGTTATCAAATTTTAGTAGCCATGGATTATTGAATAAAATTAGTGTTTTGCTTAGAGCAACACACTAATTTTTAATGTTCTTTCTATATATACTTTAGGTTCTTGATTCTTTATAATCAACAGATCCAAGTCAATTCCAATACCTTTAGTAATCTTTGAATCAAGGTTCGATCTCAAATATGATTTTTGGCTTTCTAGAATTGTCTCATTCTTGCTTGTGGATTTCTGAATCTTTATATCCATGAGGTTCAAATCCAAGGATGTGTTTGAATAAGCATAAACAATGGGTTGGAATTATTTAGGTACTAGTTAAGGGTGTTTCCTTGAAAATTTGGAGGGATATTTAAGGTTGGACCAGTAGTGGATAAAGCACATACCATTGAAGTACTAGGTAGGTGCCTGTCACCTCACCTTTTTAGTTATAGAAATGTTGTTAAAATTTATCTATATATGTGAAATGAGTATTGAGATAAATTATGGAAAATTATGTTAAAAGAATTTAAGTTGGTTGCATGAACGAGAGCTATTTTTTGAAAGCATTAAGCTGGTTGCATAAGCGGGGACTATGTTTTGCAAAGAATTAAGCCATCTACATGTGCAGGAGTTATGTTTAAGAAAATTATATCGCCCGCATAAGCTGGGAATTTTTTGCATGCATGTTTTTTTGGAAATTTTATTAAATGTATGTCGTCATTTATATCTTCTGGATGGCTACTATTCAATGAACCTTAATATGAGTTCTGTCAATATTGTAAAATATCAAAAATTAAATTCCTTTTTATTCACTTATAATGTTTAGGGTAAATAAACTTATAGCAAGCTATTATCTTTGGTTTTGATGAGGAGTGGCGCCTTAGTTCTTTTAGTTTTTAAGACTTCAAAATGTTTTCTTTTAAAAACACATGATCCTCTCGGTCTAGTGTTCATCAAGGTTTCCTTATTGTAAATGAACCTTAACTAGTCATTGCATTTTCAAAGGTCAATCAAGAGCACTAAGTTAATCAACCTGGTATTGTAAATACCCATTAATGGCTCCTAAATGTCAAATAGGGGTATTAGGTTCCATAGTTAGTCATCCCAACGATGCATGCCATATGTTATTAAAAAAAAAAGTTGAATAAGTTGTCTACTTATAGTGGTTGTGCATACCCCCTATATATTGTTATATTTAACAATTACATTAGTGCACTAAGTTCACTTTTGAGGCCTACAACCCTCTTATGGAAGATTCAAATGGCTAAAAAGGGTGAGATTCCATGGTAGGTGTTCTTTCTCACTCAGGTTATTTTCCATTCCCTTCTTTCTTTATTCTCTAATCTTTCTATTTATTTCTTCCTTCCTCTCAAAATGGTCTTTCTTTTCCCTTATCTTTTCGTTTCTCTCCTTATTTTTTACTTAATTTTTCTCTTTTTATATTTCCACTCTTCTCTCTCAAGTCTTTCCTTGTTTTGCCCTCTCTGAGTAGGGTTTGAGAGGGGTATTTATAAGAAAATGAGGGAGGGTTTAGGGTCTTTTATTGGCTAGATCAACACCCTTGATATTCAGGAAGACATCCTAGCCCTTAATCTCTCTAGAACTTGTCTAATTTTCTACTACAAATCTAGCTTAAAGGGTACTGGAACATTGTAATATTTTGAAGGCTTGTTTACATGTCATATAGGGTTTTTGGTTGGCTTGACATGACATTTATTGGCTAGAGACAAACTAGAAAAATAGAGATGCAGGGGAGAAGAAACTAGATGACGTGTCGGCTCTCTTCTTGCTGAATGAAGCGTCACTTGTTTTTGGGATTAAGATTCTTAATTACCTGAAATGACATCAATTCCATTAATCTATTTTAAGTCTATCACTTTGGTTTCTTTTTCATTTCAGCCTGCCTTTAGAAACTCGCAATTCAGCCCAATATTGGTTTTATTTTAGAAACCCTTTCAATTTGGCCCTCGATCACTCTTAATTTGTCCCTATATATTAGCGTTGTTAATATATGTTCTTTAGTTCCTCAAATTATGTAATTACAACCTAAGTTACATTTTATCTCTAAAATACTATTCAATTAAGTCCCTAATTAAAACAAAAAATGCCCTTCTTATTCCAAGACCTTTTCACTTTAGTCCATGAACCTTTAATTCTTTTATTTTTGGTTGAATTGACTCTAAATTTCAACAATTTTCTTCAACTAACCCTCCAATTGAATTATTTGGAATTTTAAACTTTCTATCCCTTTCATTTTAGTCTTTGGCTTATTTATCCAATTTTTCCCTTAATTCAATTTTTTTTCCGCAACTAAACCCTAATTGAATGAACTTTCAAACTTTTCCATCTTTCCATTTTGACCTTTGATCTTTCAATTCTTCCAATTATGACAAATTCCATCCCTTTTTCCAAATTTGTTTAATTAAACCCAAAATTACAGTCCCACATTTAATTCTAACTAGTTGCAAATTAATTCTTGCTTGTTTACAACCCAAAACCTTTTTTTTGAAAGATAATTTTTTTAAAAAAAGAAATTAAAAAAAAAATTTATGGAGAGTAAAAATTAGGTTATGACAATTTGCATGAATGGACCAAATCCCCATTCCCCTAAAACCACTATGAGAATTGCCTAGATTGTTCTAAATTGTAATTGCAAATGAATGCACAAAGTTCAAAACAAGATTTTTTAAGCTTACATTAGAATTTTTTTTTCCCAAAAGACAAGATAGTTAAATTTTGAAAAATCATCATGAGTAAAGAATTCCTAATGAAATCAAAGATAAATGTTATGAGGAAAGGATACGGTCAAAAAAATGTTGATTTAGGCCATGAATAAGCTAACTTAAAGGGCACAATCAAGTTGAGTGGACAACATCATAGTTGAGAAATAGTTTGTCACTCCTAATAGAATAATTGATAAAGTAGAATTTTTTGTGAGTGCACGTAAAAGGGCAATAATTATGGTGGAAGGGCAAGGCTAAATGACACAGAGGTGATCATATGAATGGTCTATATGGGTGAACTCAAGTAAGTTGGTAAGACGAGTGACTAGTAGAGCCAACCCTGAATAGAAGTAGTAGGTCCTACTATAAAATTTGAAGTTGGATTATAAAAGGTGAAAACCTATATTTCTAACTAGATAAAGATACTTACATGTCATCTATTATATAATGTTAGCAATGTGCAATGTTTTGTAGAAATCCCTCATATATGTCAAAAATATGCTTTAATAAATTTAAAAAGCCAATAACGATCTCACAAGGTTTCTTCCAACGAGGCAGATCCCTCCCCTCTCTTGAAAAGACCATGAAATGGGCCACTCTCTTGAAAGGACCACGAGGTAGGTTGCCTCTTGAAATGACTAGAAGGTAGGTCCCCCCTCAAAAGGACCACAAGATAAGTCACCTCTTAAAATTCTCAGATAAAAAAGCACTCAGTGAGGTTGGTTACCTCTTAATTTAGCCAAAACTCAATATTCTCCAGTGGAGTTACCTTTTGACTTTCATATATTTTCCAAAATTTTCATATACACCATCTTTTATTTACAAGTTTACGACATAGAGCCTATGAAAAATCATTTCTATAAGATTTTGTATTGTTAGCATTGTAAAAAGAGGGCAACAATTGTAACCCATTTTTATTCCTAATGTTTTTTCTAAAAAATAGCTAAAACCATATTCAAAATAATTTAGAATTTTTTTCAAATAAGCTTTACAAAACTTTCTCGCGTTAAAATAGACAAGAAAACTCTTTTAAAAAAATTTCTATTTAAGAGGCATTCTAGGAGTTAAATGAAATTTGGCTATGATTTAAGGAATTAAAGGATCAAGGACCAAAATATCAATTTGACATGGCTTGGGAGGTTCTATTAATTCAATATGGATAGCCAATTTTGTCTTTAACTCAAGAAATTTGAAAATTCAGATGGCATTTTGAAAAAAACACAAAAATGAGAGGACTTATCCAATTTTGATAGGGGATCCAATTGCAATATATTTTCTTGGTAGGGACTTTGTCAACACCACCTCACCATCATCATTTTTGCCAATTTAGGAGTTGGTTGACTTAATTGGAGTGTCGATTTCCCTAATTTTAAGGTTGTTATGTGTTTATTGTTATCCTTTATATCATAACCCAAATTTTGACTTCCTTTGTCAGATATTTTAAAATAATCCAAAAATAGCAAAAATAAAAAATAAAAAAAATAGCAAAACAAATAAAAAAATTCCAAAAAATATATTTTTGATGTATTTACGTCATTTTCAACATTGTTTCAAAAGAATTTAAAATTAAAAAAAAATTAACGCATCCATTTTAAAATCATTGATTAATTTTTCTTATCGAATCGACATTGCTAGAAAATATCGAATCGACATCTCATCAGTACAACATCAGCATTACAAAAAGCCAAAGAACTTACATGGGGTTCTTTCTTTGTTAAAACCCCTATGTTTATCGAATGCCTCTTGTTCCATTGTTTTTCACTATGATCCATACTTCCATGAAATTACTTTCTCTATCAATGCAGGTCATGGCGAGCTTTTCTTCGTATTCAACAAGTCCAATTTCTTTGTTATCATTGCCCTTAGAGGCTAGTAGGGGAAGTGGAAACAAATAATGACTCTCCATTTTCACATCAAATGTAAAGACGTTTTTCTTCCAAGTGAGCCATTCACGGATACTTTTGTCATGCGATGAAGGGACTCTTCATGAGGTAACTTCACTTTATCCAACAACTTTCATTTTCAAGTTGCTAATTCAAACAACTCGACTCTAATACAGTGGTACATATAGAATTTTTTTTATCATATAAGCGAAACTTGAGATTCAAGAATTTCACAATCTTGTAATGTAAAGGTTTTGACCTTTTAATCATTAGGCCAGATTTTATAGTATCATATCGTGTTTTTGGAATCAGGATCTTTTACCATTGTTTGATAGAAGGGTTACACATATAATAACAAGGTCCATTGCGTGTATAGCAAAGTAAAACTCTTTGATTTGTCGATGACACAATTTCTATGTGGCCAGGAAGAAAATCAAATGATATTTTAGGATGGTTCTTCAAAGTGTCAGTCCAAACAAAGGAAACATGATATTGATTATACTTTGGATAAGGAAACCAAAGACAATGTTAGTCATTTACCTGTGTAACTTTGTGAAAGTAGACTCATAGGTTAACTTGTTGTATTCCTTATAAAGAAGACTACATTTCCCCACACTCTTTTAATGAATGTGTCAAAACTTCATAGATTACGTCCCGGTATAGGTCTCAAGCTGAGTCCATGGTAAAGTAGAGACTTTTAATACTACAAGCTATGTTTCTTGATTGGAAGTTTGAGCGAATCCTTCTTAATACCATCAGATGTCGGCAACTCTAGACTTTGGAGAGGAAAACAGAATTAGGGGAATTTTATTTCAAACTACAAGCATGCATGTTTAAACATATGAGCATGTTTTATATGATGAACTCGTCTTTCAAGGGGTGACATATGGTCGTAACTCTTGCATGATGAAACAAGAATTATGATTCTTGCTCAAACTCTACAATAAAAATTTCTTGAGTAATGACCATTGTGTCACTTATAAGTCTTGATTTCAAGATGCCTCAAGGAGGACTTGCCTTAATGCAAAATAAAGATAGCACATACAACCTAAGGACAAGTTTTATTCATTAAGTGAGCATGGGTAGGTGATGATGTGCATCATGGGAATTATAATCCATCTCGTAAAGTTAAATCTAATATGCAAGAGGATTTAGATGGTCCAATGACAAGAACGAGAGCGAAACAACTACAAAAGGCCTTGACGAGTCAAATTGAAATGATTGAAGTTGCGTCGGAGTTAAAAATTAGCAATCAGTTTGAAATTAGTTCAAGGGTGCTTATTTACCTACAATTAGAACTTAGAGATGGGAAAAGCCCTTAATAGTTCTTTTGATGCTGGAGTACTTGAATTTGGGTTAATAATGCAAATAAGTGAAGGAATTAATGTTGTTTACGGTCAGAACAGTAAATGAATTTGAACCTGAATTTGAAGTCATCCATTGCATGTGAAAAAAAGACTAATCTAGGTGGATTTCAAGTTCAGAATGTGATTTTTTTAGATTGTCTAACCATGATTGCATTGGACTTTTGTGCAAGAAGTTATAGCCATTTTAAATTTGGTCTGTTTATATTTCAATTAAAGTCAGAAAATATGTGCTAGTTAAATTTGTCTAGTTACTTTGTCAAAGTCTAATATTTGGGCTTGACTTCTATCATGTTGAATTTGTCCTAACTTTAGAGGGATGTTCCAATTATAAATATAGTATCAGAATATGTAATAAAGGACTTTTGGCCAAGATTTGAAACTTAATTCATAGAATTAAGAGCTGTTCTTTCAAATTGATTTTGTGAAGAACCCTACCTGACTTATCACTCTTCAATCACAAAGAGTGTGGCGTCAAAATCCTAGATTGATCTTTATGGCGTTCAGATCGACTTATCAAAGTATCATTCTAGTCTATTCTCCATCTTATTTACCTTAAAATCACTATAATCCAACCTAAACACCAAAAGAAAGACAACATAACCAAACTCATCCTTCATCCATTTTCGTCAGATTCATTGTTGCTGATTTTCGAATCATTCAAGGCACATCAATAGGTTTTCTACCTGGTTTCAAAAGGATCTCATATTTGCCTAGTGATAATCTTTGTAAAGACAGTACAGGGGCGTTGCAAGAAATGATTAAGGCACGTATGCCCACCATTACCAAGCAGACACTCAGTTATGAATTGGGTGTTTAACGCATCTGAACCCTGACTAATAGTCATAGGAAAAATTGCTAATCTCCCACCAAACTTTGAAGCTTATGTGTGCTTGAAAATTTAAGATATGTGATGCATGAGGCAATTTTATACAATGCATGAATAATATGTATAAAAAGTTAAGGCGTAGATGCAAATAATAAAAGGAATGCATATTAATAATAAACACATAAATCAAACAATAAAACATGATAATCAAACATTAAAAAAAAGCTTAATCCACAAAGGGTCCCCAATGGAGTCGTCTTTCTATCGCACATGTGTGGCGTTGCAATGAACGTTCTCCTGGTATAATCTAAGTGTATATGGTGTGTATGGAATGGACAGGACAATGAATTCTTGTTTTTTATCAGTAGAAAGAGGGAATAAGAGTCACCACCTAGTATTTGGTCACTATTAACACCCCTAATACATCTTACCTGAGGTAAACCACATTGTTTAATTGTCTAATTAAACTACTTGTCTGATTGTTGGGTTATCTAAGGTTGAAGACAAATCCTCCTCGATAAGAAGATCTTTATCTTATTAGGTAAAAACCTAACCGTTCTAATGTCAATAAAAAAAAACAGCTTTTTTAATATTGAAAATAGTCTTACATATAAGTTCGTAATCTACTAAAAGAAAACAAAATATTTTTTTTGTATTTTTGAAATATGGGCCTAATTCTTAAAGTTTTAATAAACTGGTTATTAAAACCCAAAATGCATGCTAACACATATTTGTTTTTGAATTTTTATTTTGTATGAAAATATGATATGAAATTTCATATATTCTTAAGAAACTTGGTCGTATACATGAAAACAAGATATTTTTTTGTTGTTTTTTCTATATAATGTTTTTGCAACATTTCGGAGAAAACCGAGTATTTTAATACTGAATTTGTATCTTTATAGTATAAAAATATAAACCAATATTAATAAAAATAGATAGAAAAATACACGAGAAAATCACAAATTTTTTGAAAGGATTTTTGGAATTTGTTTTTTTGTTTTTTTATATATAATGTTATATATAATTATAATTATATATTAAAATATATTAGGATGGGTGCGTCCCAGTTATATGGGTTGAGCCCACCCTAGCTAGGTCGAGACTGGCCTAATAGTAATTGGGTCGAGGTCAGCCCAAAAAAACCAATATCGACCCAACATACTCTATACGAAGGGGGGCGGGGTCAGGCCTAGCCTAGACGTTTTGGTTTGGGCCAACACTAGTCTGGTCCAGGAACAATGGTTCTCCACTGTTCACGTG
>Ga0325404_1004215_pt1 | contig 15317 bp, 10 predicted proteins | sample PopdelMetagenome_18_FD_205664 | JGI IMG/M metagenome (GOLD analysis project Ga0325404, IMG submission 205664) | Populus deltoides microbial communities from Bellville, Georgia, United States - Xylem-Control-R1 | ecosystem: Host-associated > Plants > Phyllosphere > Stem > Wood/Secondary xylem... | reverse complement strand
CCTTCTCAACGGCAACAATATTTTAGAGAATCACCTAACAAAAACAAAGGGCAAGTGCACAAGGTCCTTTTCATTGCTTCCATCAGGCCATTTCTTTGTCTGTGCTAAACATCTACTTCTTTGGTGTCTAAATCACTGAAAAGGTACTTCTTCTGATATTTAAATTCATTTCACACTGCCCCGTTGTGTACTTTTATAGCAAGTGATGTTAGCTATATTCTGCTGTGTGATTGACATATGGAGGATTGATTTAGCAGCTGATTGAGTTGCTTAAACATCAGATTTCGAGACCCTTTTCGATCAAATCCCCACTACAATATTCAAAATGAAATAAACTATGAGATTAACGAAGAGGGGAAATTTTATGTACTATTTATTACCACTGGTTTCCTGCCTTTCTCAATGGTGGATACTTAATTACTTCCAAAGACATCTGGCCCTGCATACTGGTGAAGAGGAAGACGAATACTTATAATGCGAACATGTAAACTAATTAATGTTCACGTCTGAACTCGGGGAAAATGCCTAAATGGGTTCAAATCAACGGCACACTTGTAAAAAAAAAATTCTGTTCTTTTGGTTTGAATTTCGATTTCTTATTGTTATTATTTTATTGCTTCTTAAATTATATGATTTTTATTTTATTTTGGTGTTATTATTGTGTAAGATGCCAACCTGGGGACAAATATAATAGTCAAACCGAAAAACGAACAAGAGTTCCTATAGGTTGATGGGCGATGAAACATTGTCTCTTTGGTGCAGTATCAAAAGCAAAAGTTAGATAGTCTTGGTGCAATATCTTGCAAGAATGTGTTCCCTGTATTTTTCAAAATTATTGTAGATTTTATTTTTATTATTGGACATAGGTTGTATTTGTTCATCTTCTCTTGACTAGATTTTCAACTCCCAACCGGTGGCCTGGTAGGTTATAGGGATCCAAAGCCCAGTTTCTGGCCTCCAAGATTTCTGATCATTGCTAGGATTCATTTGTTCTCTCTGTCATAAATATTGCCTGTCCTTTTTGACGAGGAAGGAGGTTTGGCACATCTACTTGCTTACGGTAAAAGGTAATATGATCAATGATAGAAACAAGGGAAGCTTGACAGACAACTCGGTTATAAAGCCAGAAAATAGTCAGCAGCACAACTTCAGTTTTTATCAGAGGGGTGAGAGGGAGAAAAGTGTGATGGAGACGGAAGGAAGAGGGTTTGCAGACCTGTATAGGAATTCGAGTGAAGAGTTGTTTCTCAAATCTTTCATGGAGACCTCAATTGGGATGCCAGTACCCACCATGGAGATGTTGGGGTTCAAGAATCTTTCTCATAACTTTCGTACTGACAGTGAGGAGCTATTCAAAAGCTGGCTTACAAATGGAGAGGCGAGCAAAAAAAATTTAATCTTGATTTCTGCCTCCAAGTCTCAAGCTCATCATTTGTTTTTCTGCCTTTGCAGGATTGACTGATCATCTATACATGCCATGAGTTTTCTCTTTTTTTCTCTTGTTTCCAAAATCAAAACATAATCACAAGTAGTTGGCTGACTTTTACTACATCTTCCTTGACAGAAAAATAAGATTAGACTGACAAAACATCACAATTTGTGTAGTGAAATGAACTTGGTAATGGTCTAATTCATTTGTCAATTAGTTGGTCAACTTTGATTATTGCCAGGCTTTCGATTCATGGATTGTCATTAAGTGATTGATAATCTGAAGAAGTGGCCATAGGAGTTATCAAACCAAAAAAATTAACTCCTCATCTGCTAGATTTGAACTTGTCTGTTTAAAATAAAGCATCAGCCTTGCGGTTTTATTCAAAAAGACCAGAATTTTTCACCAAGTTAAAAGCTATATTCCATAGCAAAACCTTACTCATGCGGGGTTTGCAGTTCAGGAAATCACTCCTTTTTTTTATTTCGTTTTTCCCATAGGATGGGTTGGGTTTCTTTCTGACTGATGGACTTTTCTTTTTTCAGAATGGCTATAACTCAACAAGCATAGCACATCGAACCCGACAAGCATCGAGAAGGTGAGTAGATCGAAGTAGTATATGTCGATAACGAAAAATGAAACTGTGCCATTCTCCAAATTCAGATTGCCCTCGTTTTTTAGATTTTCTTGAACGACTTTTCTGCATTAGTTTTTTTTGTATAATCTTAATGGTGCAGAGGTGCATGACTCATGCCTCTAAAGTTAAATGTAGCTACATTTCTGTGCTAGCATGATACGAGTTTTTTTTGTTTTAGAGGAAACTATTACCAATTCATCCTTCACAGACTTGGGAATCATCCTCTAGGTTCCAGCTGATTGAAATGCATGGCCCAAAATTCCCCTGCACAAGAAAAAATATCGTTCAATATGCAAGCTCTTCTAGGAGTCTGAAATTCTACCCTGATGTCCTTGGCTTGTATGGGAAAATTCATTTGCGGAGGGGATTAGCTATCCCATGTTTGAACATTAAGAAATCTGACTAACAGAAATATGAGTTCCCTTCCCTGCAGAACACTGATTTCTTTAAAGCTTCTAATTTTGCAACCCTTCCTGGTCATGACATGGCCAGCTTTAGATTGATACGGAATCATCAAGGTGAATCTTGTTGTACAGGAATGAAATATACAATCATAAGAGATAGATGAATCGCTACTCTGCTATGGGTTTTTTTCCTTTCCATTTTTGGCTTTAGTAGGCTGCCTTGGAATGTCTTACCATCCAAGTGCTTGAAACTTCTATAATCAGGAAAACAGATAAATAAATCATTAAATGCTTCATGTGACATTGAGGTAATCTAACATTTTGGGGGTTCTGGCAACTACGGATATCTCTTTTGGTTCAGTTCTTTTCCCTTGTAGCTAAATATGCTTAGCAAATCCTTCCCAGTTGTTTGGCATTTGATAGAGGACACCTATTTTGCCACCACTTCTCTGGGGAATTGCCCTCTCTGTCATCCTTCCTGTTCCTCAAATACTCCGCGGTAGCATGTGTAACTGCTCTTTAAGGAATATGGTCATAGCTTCTCCATACCTTGCATTTAATTCGTCGCTCCTTCAGTGTTTAAAAACTTCTAAACTCGGAATTCTGTCTATAATGATTCAATAACTGCAAAAAATGACTAGTTATTTAATGGAAGTTTTCTTATTCCAATGACATGTATAATACATAAGTTACTCCAATGATTAACTCAGGATATCAAGTGAACTGGTCAATTTGACCAGCCAGCAACATGGGAGCACACCTCAGAAGAAAAGGAGCAATGATGTCTTATTCACGCAAAATAATCCAACAGCTGACGATATCTCCAATGATCTCAATGAACAGTCAATCAGGTAGCTTCTGCACCCTTCTTCCATAATGATCTTATTTGTACAACTTTACAAGATTTCCAGATTCGATCATCTATGCGCATGTCATATGATCCTAAAAAGTTAGTAATGTGCCGCCAAGAGAATAGTGATTCTGATTTATCATTTTGTTGTTACTACTTTTAGCAGGAACGCTGTTGAAAGGACCGTGCAGGCTAGTAATTTATATCTGGCTAAGGTCTGCAATAATTTTTTAAAATCTTCAGAAACTTCTGCTCGGTTAAACCTCTACAATTCTGACAGTCTGTAATCTCTTAATTACTCAGGCGTGGTTTCACAGTTCTCAACCCATGACAAGAAGTCGATCCTCTGAACTAAGGTATTAGCATTATTGCGCGCGCATGCATAATAAAGATAACAATCACATCCTTCAAAAGTTTTTTGTTAGTGATACCTGGTATAATTCTGGCTCCAAATTCTTCATCTAGTTGATTATCTTACATCTGGCAGAAGTCCGTGGAATGCATTCTTTAAGGCATAGAAATGCATTTACTCCAACAGTACAAAGAACAGTTGTTTCCTTTGCTTCATTATCCAACTTGTCTTGCAGGAGAAGGTATGCTGCTATGCAATATACTCAGACAAATATAGGTATGGAAGTTATGCAGAATGCTTCAGGGCATGGTGTCAACAATTTGAATCAAGAGTTTGGAAATCCAAATGGTTTCAGTGACCCTCCTGTGCATGATACTGCCAATCAGTTGGGCACGTTCATGTCTCCAACCAATTCATCCTCGTCTACTTTTAACACCCCACAAATGAGCAGCATAGATAAAGTTTCTTCTGTTGTTAACATGCTAAAAGGTACACTGGAACGCAAGAAGCTAGGTAACCAGATTGAGAAGGAAATAGTTGAAGATAGTTCTAACGCATTTTATCATGCTCAAGTTATAAACTCTACTTTTGATCAACGAAAAGGAAACGGCATTCAAGAGATTCCTCCTGGAAGTTTTCAAGAAATATCACCTGGTCAAGTCAAAGACCCTGAGTTCTTGCAGACAGTTCAAGGCCCCATGGATCTTGACTTTGAAGGGTTTGTAAATACCATAAATCCGGTTCAGCGGAGCACGGTTTCTCGGGAACCTTCTCAAAGTGGATCTTCTGCCGCTACACCAGTAGTTTCATCTGCTTTTGATGCATGTGATGGCCCCAGCAACTCAAGTCAAACTCTAAGCATTTGTGAAACCTCAAGGAAACAAATTGGAAATGGTAGGAGTTTAGAAAATGGCTCTAGAGCCAAAGGTGTGCGGTTTAAAAAATGGCCTCTTTTTTTCTATCTTGAAACTTGATTGATTTAGTTTCTAAGTTGTTCCTGCATCTTATATTTCAAATGCAGATTTTAGAGACCGAATAATTGACAATTTGAAGGATGATCGGAAGGTACTTTACATTCTTCAATGCAGAACAAAAGTATTCTGATTAAATATTTATTGCTTTACCTACTTCCTTTTTTCTATGGTAGAGGGGAGGTCTCGTCCGATATGGATCTGTGACATCAGCAGGTTCAGGTAATCAGTTCATCCTTAGAACTTCACCAGCATGACATTTGGCTTTACTACACTGGGCTTCACTAAAAGGAGAAGGAGTCAGCTGGAATGTGTTGCTCTATTGGTTTTAATCTGTTCAAAACATTAAGAAAATAAGTTCTTGAATTGAAAAACATAACGCTTTAATAATTCTTGCCATCATATATAAATCTGCAACTGCCACTTTTGCTATTTTTATTCTCTTCATCAGGTATACTTGTTATGATTTAAGCGAACCCTAAAAACTATGCAGATGCTTTACTGCATTATTGTGTCGTTATGCGATCATATCACTCTATCTGACCATCCAAATTTATGCAGTGGACAAGGGGGACCCAACTAAGAAGCGGAGAGTGGAACGCTCACGAAAGTAAGTGAACTTTAATCTCTCAGCTTTATTAACTCTGTTATTCAAACTTTCATTTCATTTTGCATGGCCTACCTGCTTCAGGAACAGATTGATCTCTCATGATTAACATTATTTCTTGTTTAATATAAAGATACAAGCAATACAATTGACTAAGAAAATCTAAACCAAATGGCTAATCATCCTTTCCATGAAGTATGTAGCATAAGGATATATGGACGATCCAAACTGCATGCACCATAATTAGACCTCATGAGCGATATGAGGATGGTAGAAGCACGCAATTAGTGTTACAAAAAATGCAATATCTACAAGTGTTGGAGGATTGTAATTGCCTAGTAGCTTTGATTTACGTTGAATTCTTTGGTGATGTAGAATGGCAGAGGCAAAGGAAAGGAATATGACACCAGCAATTCCATCTGACATGCAATCAGTCCTTAAGCGGTGTGAAAATCTTGAGAAGGAAGTACGATCACTCAAGTTGAACTTGTCTTTCATGAATAGGTAGTGACAACCGTTAGAACTAGATTACTTCCAATTGGGCTGTCAATAAATGCGTAGAGACTTGTTCTGTTCTGTTTATTTTGCTGGACGTTTGGCTTCCAAGTTGTAGGTTTTCTATGCATTATGATCTAGAATTGCTTTGTTGTTAATCAATTGTTTTCAAATACTCTTTCAGGAAGGATTCTGAACAGACTAAGCAGATAGAAGAGCTTCAGAAACAGAACGAAGATTTAACTGATGAAAAAGAACGCCTCTTGGAAGAAATTGAGAGGATTCTAGCAGAAACAGGAAAGATGTAAAAGTTACTTCCACTTTTGGCTCTTACACATCTCATACGGGTGTACCTTGTAAGCACCAAGTCTTTTGCAGAAGCAGCAGTAATTCTGAAAGACTCAATTTAGTAATCTAAAGACAATCCTATCCAAGTCCTTAGTAAGCAGAACACTCAAAGAAGTTACGCCTATTCTAGATTTTCCAGTTTAGGTGTTGTGACTTGTTTGCTGATCATATATCCATGAATGTACCAAGTGCATGGTAAAATTGGTAAATGCAGCTGTGTCTGACAAACTGTGAACGCAATATCAATTTTAAAATTTTGGAAGCAATGGACCAGCAGGGTGTAAAAAACAAGCTTCGTGGCCTTTTTATCCAGAGAGATGGCTGTAATCTGTGTCAAATAGTCAGCGAGCTTCTGAAGTGCGTGGAAAATTTAAACCATCTCCATTCCTCTTATGTAAGAGATTGTTCGTCTCCCTTGAGGATATACCAGTATCAACATACTGAGGAAGTAATCGAAGTGTACACAATAATTTATTCCTGGATCTTTCCAAGCATAACGAAGGTAGTAGAGATAGAAGCTGAAGCTGTCTTGCTCAGATCCCTTGCAGGAGCAGAAAATACAGTAATGCTCACGTCAATGAGATTTTTTTTTCATATAACATGATGACTATACATGAAGTCTATTTCTCAGCTACATACACAAGTTGCTCAACATTTCTTCTAAAAAATACATTTGGCACCCATGGAATCATTGGGCGACGAGTGTGTCAAATTGCAGCAATGCAGCATCCAGGTTCCGGGAAGAGAAAAAAGGAATTGGCACTTGTTAAAAGACTGCTTCTAGTAATTATCAACTCTGTAAATCTCAGGGAGACCAAACCTTTTCCCATACTGGATTGCCAACCAGCCCATAAAAGAAAAGTACGCCACAAGAAAACAAGCTCGCTTGAAAAAAACTATATTGGCGCGAGAAAACATCCTAGCTACAGAAGTTAGACGAAGCCATGATTTAAGGTACTGTAGGATTTTTATAAAGCTGATGGTGATTATAGAAGTTGAAAAACCAGTAATAACTCCGGCTATCGTTTCCCACCCCCAATAGCTAGCTTTTCCTTTCTTCCAGACTGGGGAGGAGTGCAACATCTCTTTAGACCTGAATATGTAAAACCAACAATTCTATGTTAAATATTGGCAATGCCGCATCCAATGATTGCAAAAAGATGCTTATCATTTACATGATTTTCAGCTTTAACATTTTTAAAAACATAGGAATAGTATAGATTCAATCATACAAGGACTATACTTTCAACAACAATACGTGGAGAAATGAAACATTGTATTTATCTTATTCAATGACAGATGACTAGATGAGTTGCTCTAATGGGCGAAGACCATAGCACTAAAAAGCCAAATTCACATTATCAAATGGCCAATCAATATTATCAGAAATACATGACCATAATCAACTCATATCTATCTACATGACCATAATCAACTCATATCTATCAAGATAGTCAAATCAAACTGGTCCACACACTTCAGATAATCCCTAGGCCATCCATCATCTACTTTGGATATCTCAAATTCACCATCTATATTTGAAGTGCAGACATCAAATGCCATAGAAATACACACAACACAGATGAAGTAAATAAGATTGGGTGTTACTTTTTCATTTTAAAGTGAAAAAAAATGACTCACAGGATGAAATAACGTTTAATCATCTCAACTTGAGATGGATCTTTTGCTTGACAACTGAAAAGATCATCACGATATAAACTCACTTTCGAAATGCCTGATGTATACCAGCAGTCATAGGTTTTATTAACCTGGAGAGGAATGAGTAGAAAAGAGTAAGATAGTGATAACGGACTTAAGGAAATCTGACTTAAAATGTATTACCAATGAGTGAGGCTTGCAGCTTTGCAATCCCTACCTTGAATTTATCTTTGGCCAACCATGCAGCACCAAAATTAGGGCGGCAATTTAGAGGAAGGGCCTCGTTTGGAGCCTCTGCCAAAGCAAATCGAGTCTGACCCAAAGAATAATCTTCGTATTCCACCTGCAAATGGAAAGTTGATAAAGAAATGATATTAAAAGACCCATTTTTTACTCCAATGCCTCAAACCATTGCACTTTTAAAACCAGTCAGATACATACATAGTGTACGCAAAACTTGATAACATGTTGTAAAGAGAATTTGATGCGTGCATGCCTGAAGTTTGCAGAAATGCTACTTCCAAATCCTAACACAACCCAGCTATATATAATTCCTTGATGTTGGATTTGTTTGAAAACGCAAACATTGTCAAGAGTTCAGGGGTGGGAATATGAAGAGCTCCAAGCATCAAACGTTACTAATGGCTCTGCTCATATACACTACACAATGTTCATATGATAAATGTTGAAAGTGTTCTATTGGCTATTTGCACTAAAAAACTAATATTAAGATATTGTCGTCTGTACACCTACATTACAGCAAATTCAGAAATAGACCGCACAGATATATACTATAATGATAAAAAAAAAATATCAAGTCTTCTAGAATTTCTTGATCAGAGACAAACAAAAGGTTTAAAAGCAGTTAATAGAGAAAAATTAACAGAATATATATCACCCTCTCAGATATCCAATCTGTCTCAGTGTATCAGCTGCATGCGTTTTCAGAGATGTAGCAGGATTATAGATGTGTGTGTGTTAGAAACAGAGAAGAATATATCACAAGTTATCTAGAGCAAGTTTCAATCAGATCACCACTGACAAGTAAAACAGGGAAGGGAATCCTCCTATCCCGTGGAGAAAACCTACTGATAGCACATAAAAGACAGTTTTTACACAAGGACATGCTGAACCATTGTAAAAGCATGACCCTGGAATAATAGTCATACACAATAGCATGACCATAAAAATTACAGAGGCAATTAAATCTATTTGCCGCATGTTCCTTTGAAGAATGTGGGGGTACAAATGACTGAATCTGAGATACAATGGGAAACAATGAGGAATCAGTGTTGCATCACATTAGGATTAAGGTGACACATAACCATCATGCCTTCCATTGCCCAATGGTTATATTCCTCTACCAATGAGTCAAAAGGTGGTTTTCTTCAAATACAGCTTCCACAGACCAAAACAAATGTGGTGTTTGTTCTTTAAACAAAAAGATAAGAACTCTAAAGTAGTATTTAACAAGGTTAAGAGATTCACATTAAAACAAAAGATTGATAGGCCCCACTGATACAAAGAAGATAATCTATCATAATGAAAGTTCCCTCATTTCATCCTTTGACGTCACCTTTATACATAGTGATGTGTCCAAATTTTACACCTCCTGTTTTTGGAACATGGAGCGTTCTATTAAAAAACAAAGGAGCTATACAAGAACTTCCTTTTTTGCGTTGAAAGGTTTGATGATTTAAGATACCCTAAGTTAGAAAGAGGTCTTGGGCTCTATCAATTGAATACCAATTATAACCAATCTATAAAATTAATGCTATTTATCAGAATACAAACTTTTTGACAACTGAAAGTTGAAGATAGTCCTAGCTCCTAATGAGTAAGCCTACTGGAACTTCAGCATTATGAACAAGAACAGCAATGTTCATGACGTTTCATACCCTTCTACATCCATAACCCAAGATACTTTTCAAGCTGAAATGTTCCATGTAATCCCATTCCAAGTCATGGTAAAGAACCATGCTCTCAGAAAATTCACATATTTTGAGAATGTATTGTTGGAATCACCACATTGTTCTTAGCTTACATAATGTTTAACTTCTAAGTTTCCTATTCAACTAATTTAAAGTTAAATATCTACTTTTGGCATTTCAAGTCCATCCTCCCTTTGTTTTCCACTTCCACAACACATTATCTAGGAAGAGTACTGACCTCAATTATCAGAAGAAATCATTTTAGCAGCATATACTCCTAATCTTTAGCACAATAGAAGTCATATAATACTTGCTAGAGAAAATGATAAAATCACCTCAAACACTGAAGCCCAGTAGTAATCATAGCGACAGCGAAATTTGCTTCTGTTATTTGGATAAAACACATGCTTGGCTTTATAATTCAACAACCCAAGCTCACAAATCTTAGATGATCTAAGATCCACGCCTGAAAAACAAAGAAACAAAGACAACCCACTTTACACAATTCATAAAAACATAAAACAAAATAAATAGATCAACAAAAACTCATTATCTAAAAAAAACATCAACAAAACAAAACAAAGATATGAATTTAAGCTTAAAATCACAGGGGTAGCAGTAGGGAGAGGGAGAGACATACTACTGGAGAGTATCCTGCACTGAAATGGAAGAGAGCGGGGGATTGTAATAGAAAAATGGCCCATGAGAATTGCTAAGAAACCTAATAATATTGACGAGAAAAGGAAGGCAAAGATTGGGAAAAGAAGAGCTGAGGTTAATCGAAAAGCTAGATACATGAAACCCTTTTTCCCATTTTCAGGGGTTTCTATTTCTAATTCCATCTTATCATCACTAACATCCATAACCACTGCTGTACTGTTAATTTTATTTGTGGGGAGGAAGAAGGAAGAAAATCCTTTTTTTAGAGGGAAAGAGGTGACTGTGGGCTCATCAGAGTACAATACAATCACCCTACTCGATCTATATCCATAGTGGAAGGTTTTTGACAGGAAATTTTTTTTTTTGGGTCATTGTGGCTTGTGGTCTCCACAGTGAAGTCAACCATTCGATTTTTTGTTTGAGAATTAAAAAAGTGTTCGCCAAAAGTACATGAATTATTTTTTATTTTTTCAATTGAATATTCAAATTACTGGGATTTTGTCCTGCATCCACCACTGTTCACCGTGAGCAGAATGGTATTGAAAGGTTGAAACTCCCCGACGGGCCCTGGTCCTCGGATCCTGAAGCTCTTTGAGTGGTTGCTGCTGATCATTCTCAAAGCCTTTTTTTGTGTGTGTGGTACAGAAAACATCTCTGCTTTGCCTCGTTTTATAATCACCCTAAACTTCCAGAGAATTTTATCTCTGATTTATCGCATGAAGTGTTGAAGTCCCCGAGGATGGATACCAACCAATATTTTTTCATTGTTGATGATTTGTTGGTTCATACAGTCCCTGTGATTTCTTACGTCTCCGTATACTAGTAAATTAATCTTCATTCGTGTGAGAGATTGATGAAAAGGTGGTGTTGACATGGTATTTATATTATCTAAATCATTCATGGTGAACGTAAAATTGATTAAACATTCTTCGTATCTTGTCATCATCAATGATTCTTCAAATTCAAAGAAGTGTCAAAAATTAATTCCTATAAATCTTGAATTAATTTTATTATATTGAATCTTCTCATATTCATTGTTTCTGCAAATTCAATGAATTATCATAAATTAATTCTAATTAATTAATGTTGGTTTAATTCTTTTCCATTGAGACTTCTCGGATTTATTTATTGATTTTGCAGATTTAATGAATTGTTTAAATTAACTCTAATTAATTTTGAAATAATTCAACATCTCTAGCCTCCTCTGCATGTAAAGGTAAGGTACTTATTCTTATTAGTAGGAAAGAAGTTGGAAAAAAGAATAAGAGGAATAAACAAATAAAAAATTATCACTTTCTAGTATGTAACATATGTTTGCTTTTGTCATTTTTTTTTTTTTTTTTTTGAATTCGAGGAAACCTCACCTCCCCGGAAAGCGCATTTTGTGGGTCCAGATGAGGGAGTAAAACCCCGACTGTCCCAGGCTCTTACAAGAGGTGCACGCCCTGACTCGAACTCGAGACCTGTTATGCAGATCTCAAACCCTTTGCCATCACGCTACGCCTCCTTAGGGACTTTTGTCATTTCTTTTCTTTAGCTTTAGGTTCATTGTTGTATAAATAAAATTTAACTAAGTACTAGAATCCGGTTAAAAATCCGGTTGCAACTTATTTATTTTTATTTTTATTTTACTAAAACGACGTCGTTTTGATTTTAAAAAATAAATTGATCAGGACAACCCAATAACCTGGTCAGAACCCAAAATCTAGACCTACCACCAGACCGGGTCTGAAAGCCATTATTGTTAAAATCCTAGGAACAAGTTATAAACATGCAATTTAGCTTTAAAGACAAAAGTTATAATCATTAGCAATGACTTTTTTTTCTCATCTTGATTTTGATACATGAAATTTTACAATTTTACAAGCAAATACTCTATACTTGTCTTTTGATTAATATTTTATATTCATATTTTTATTATTTTGTTAATATATGTAATTGGTTTACTAAACAATTTCCTCAACATAAACTTTTTCCTATTAAAAAAATACTAAAAAAGGTTACTAATTAACTATAATCCAAGATATAGACAATGTGAGTTAGAAAAGTGAAATAATCATTTTGTTTTTCTTAAACAAAATCATTGAACTTGTTATGAAGGGTAATATAGTTTTTTTTACTGGGGTTTATATGTCACAACCAAATTAATCGGGACCAAGACCTTTTTTTTTCTTCCTAACATAGTAAAATAATTTAATTATTCTTAAAAGTAAAATTCATTTTGCTAGCTTCTAAAAGCTTTTTAGTCTTTTTTATTTTTAAAATATAGTAAAATGATTACATTATCCTTGAAAGCAAATTTTATTTAACTAGTGTTCAGAGATAATTTTTGTATTTTTATCTTGGTTTTTGTTATAATAGATTTGATTGAGGGGTAATTAAATATTTTTAAAATATAATTGATGCATAAGACGTCATCCGATGGCTAAATACTAGATTCAGTTATGGTGTTGGAAGTATTGCAACACCTTTTTTCTACATGGTGGTGTGTGTGGTGTTTTAGGCAATAATATGTCACTAAAGGCTATTATTTTTTTTCTTTTTCTCTTCTCTCTTCTCCTTTTAAAATTTGCGCTTATCATTTAATATTTCAAAGTTGTCCACTTGTTTGTTGATATTTCAATGTTAATCCTCATTTTTTTATTTCTATTTTTTGTTTAGGGTTTTTTTGTCAAATCTCAATTTGTTTTCAGTTTGATTATTGGATCCATAATTGTGATTTGTTATTGTTTTAAATTTGATCATCGTTCTTTTGATTTTGATTATTTGTTTTGGATTGTTTTATGAATTTAATTTTTTCTTTCAATTTCCCCTTTCAATTCAAAATTCTAAGTTGTCCTCTTATTTATTTTTTATTTCACATTTGATCATTATTCTCTTAATTACTATTTTTTGTTTTTAATCCTTTTGTACAATTGATTTTTTTCAATTTTATCTTTCAATATTTAATTTATTGAGAATTGGGCTTCATGATTTTTCCGAATAAGATGCTTCTGGTTTAGTTATTTGGGTCACAAATTTAAAAAGTTAACACAGGTTGATATCATTTATTTGCACTTATTGTTTTTTCAATTTCATCATTCGACATTGTTTATTTTGAAAAATAGGCTTCATGATTTTCTTTAGCTTTTTTCAATTATATTATCCCGATCTTGTGACCTAGAAAACAAGTTTGGTCGGTTAACTCGATCATTTTTTGGGTCATTTTTTTATTTTTATTCTTTTGGTTTTATCCTTCAAGATTGGGTTCTTTTTAAAATTATGTTTTATCACTTTTTCTTGTTTTACCTTCCATTAGGTTATTCCATTTGCATGATCCTACTCACGAGATTTGGTGGTCTTACCTAGATTTACAGGTGTTTTATTTTTTTAGGCTTCTTATTGCTTACTTCTTCTTTTTTTTTCATTTTATATTTGGATTGTTGGGGATTTCCATCATTTTTTTTAATTTATTTTTTATGAAGTTAGCTTAGTTTCATAATTCAGGTTATGAATTTGACATACTAGCTCAGGTTGACTCGAAGTGTTTTTTTATTTTTTTTTTCAATTTTTTTTTAATATTGAATTATCTTGAAATTCAGCTTTATGCTTCTTCTTTTTTTAGAAGCATTCTATTTCTTTTGGTTTTGTTAACATTTTTTTAAGATTTGGTCCGTTTATTATCATTGATTTTTATTTTATATAATTAAATGAATGTTGATTTTTTTTCTTTTTCTAAAATATATTTGCAATGTCCAAATATTGTTTTTTTATGTTATAAAAAAACCGATCCAACTCATGACAAAGTACGGGTTCCTATCTATTTTTCCTTAAACGAGGTTTGTGTCGGATCCCCTCTCCTTTTATCCTTTTGTCTCGTGTACGGAGGAAATATCTCTACTTGTTGCTAAAAAGGTTACTCTAAAGAATGGCAGCTGATTCGGTGCTCTCGTAGTGACCCAACTATCTCTCATTTGTCATTTGTAGATGATGTTCTATTGTTTACTGAAGCCTCTATATCCAAGCTAAGGTGGGCAAGATGACTCTTGTTGATTTTTGGAGAACTTCTGGTTAGAAATAAATGAAAGTAAATCAAAGTTTTATGCTGCCCCTTCTGTATCTTGTCGGAAACGTCAGCAAGTTCGATATATAAGTCATTTCTCCAATACAATGGAAGTATCTGGGCATTCCTTTGTTGCTTTCTTGAGTCACTAAGAACACTTTTGGTAATGTTTTGGAGAGAATTTCAGCTACTTTGTCTTCTTGGAAGGCTAAACTTGTCAGTTTGGCTGGGAAGCACTTTGTCAGCTATTCCTATTTATGCTATGCATCTGCATGGCTGCCTCAATCAATTTGTGATGGTATTAACAAAATTGTTAGATCTTTTATTTGGTCTTCTGAGATGGATAATCGTGGCATCTCTTTTTGCTAAGCTAGAATTGTATTACTCAGTAGTCGGCGAGATGATGTTCTTGGAATTAATTCGAAGGGATCATGCATGAGCAGAATATTGCATTACTTGGAAAGTTGAGTTGAGACTTAATCCCCAATTCTTCAAAATTATTGGCTTCTATTTTGCAAGCTAAGTACTTGAGGGGTAATGGACTGCGTTATTCTATTGTTTCTCCTTCAGTTTCATACGTCTGGAAGTCTATTCTTAAAGGCTTTCATAAGCTTAAGGATGAGAACGTCTGGCTGATTGGCAATAGGAAGTATGTCTCCAAATGGCTTGATAAATGGTGCATGGATGTTGTGCTTATCCAAATGGTGCCTGAGCTTCGTGACAGTGATGCATGTTCATCTTTTAGTGGCTGATCTTATTCTCGAGATTGGGAGTTTAGTGTGCTTCGGACTCCTATTTCTCATTTTTGTTCGGGCGTGGATAATCTGATTTGGGATCCTGCTCTTAATGGGGAGTTTTCTTCTAAATCTGCCTACCATAATTGGCTTTTTCATAACACCAGTTTCACTATTGCAGCTACTAATAATATTAGG
>Ga0325404_1004212_pt1 | contig 15320 bp, 6 predicted proteins | sample PopdelMetagenome_18_FD_205664 | JGI IMG/M metagenome (GOLD analysis project Ga0325404, IMG submission 205664) | Populus deltoides microbial communities from Bellville, Georgia, United States - Xylem-Control-R1 | ecosystem: Host-associated > Plants > Phyllosphere > Stem > Wood/Secondary xylem... | reverse complement strand
TTCTAGTGAATCTCAAGACTTTAGAGTATGAGGCATAGATTGTTCGACTATCTATGATCGACAACTCAAATATAAAAACCTAAATCCTTAAAATCATGTTTGGCTGATGCGAGAGAAGATCCTTACCGGTATCTGCCCCAGCCAATCTTCTAGATCTATAAGATTTTGTTTCCAAAGTCTCTATATTTTCATCAGGGTGCTAATCTTTTTTTTTTTTAAATTGCTTTTTTGGATTCATGTTGGCATACTAAACCTGTACCAAAAAGACAATAAAGAAAAAGGTTGGCATTGCACTAATCAACTTATCATATCCTCTAAAAAATAATTATAGATATGATCCTCAATCCAATTAGTTTAATTAGTAGTAACTATGTTATTGTCCACACTAAGCTACGGTCAAATCAGATTTTTTTGGACATGAAGAAATATATAGATATTGTTAATGTAATTTTTAGTAAAAAATACATATATTATACAAGGATTGACATAAAATGACATGGTCAACATGGCAAGTTTAAAAACAATTCGGACGCCTAATAAAAATATAGTTTGATTAAAAAATATTAAGACGACATCTTTTAAAAAAAATATTTAAACGATAACATGTTAGATTAACTCAGGTCAGCTCATGTTAACCTGTCAAATTCACTACCCAAGTCTTGAGACCCTATTAACCCTATTGAAAGCAAATAAAAAAATTATTAAATCCAATGCTTAATATTGAATGATGAAATTGAAAATAAAATTCAAATAAGCCGAGTCAACCCTGATTAACATGTTAAATATGAGTTATGACTTCGGGATAACCCTATAGAAAACAAATTGAAATAAACTATGATACTCAATTTTCAATCAACTTATTATTGAATGATGAAATAAAAAAATCATCCGAGTCAACTAGTCAAACCTATGACCTAAGTCATGAAACCAGGATAACCTCAGAGAACACACACTGGAACAAATTATGAAGCATAATTTTCATTCAACCCAATATTGAAAGATAAAATTGAGAAAGTCTCAACCAAAAATATCCAAGTCAGCTTGCTTAATTCGCAACCCAGGTCATAAAATGATAATAACCTCATAGAAATTAAATTAAAAAAATTATAACGCTCAATTTCCAATTAACCTAATTTTAAAGGATTAAAATGGAGGAAAAAAGAAAAAAAATGAACCCAAGTCAACTAGGGTAACTTGTCAAACTCGGGTTAAGAGACTTGTATAACTCCATAAAAAACAAATAAAAAAAAAAGTTATAAAGTTCTCAATCAACCCAATGTTGAAAGATGAAATTGAAAAAAAAAATATTCAATTAAAAAAAACAAAAAAAGTCATCATCAACCTAACTAGCCCGCAAGACCATGATAATCCCATAGAAATAAAACCAAGAAAATTATGAAGCTCAATTTCAAATCAACCCAATGTTGAAAGATAAAGTTGAGAAAAGAATAATTAAAAAAATGACTCGAATCAACATGACTAACTTAGGTCATGAGACGGGATAACTTCATGTAAAGAAAATTGGAAAAAATTATGAACTCCAATAACTAGTAAACCTAATGTCAGAGGATGAAATTGAATTAAAAAACTAAGTTTGAAATTTAAAAAAAAAATCTTAAAAAACTTATGGATCAAAATGTAAAAGATCTTTTTTTAGGTTCAAAGTGTAAAAGACCTTGGCATGTCACTAATCATTGCTACATTGAAATGTCAAAGACTTTTAGTATATGTTAATTATATTATTTGATATTAATTAATAAAATCTAAATGAATTCTAGTATTTAATCATTCAACTCAGTTAGTTCAATTTGATAAACTTTATGATAGCGTTTGGTTGTTGTCTCTAAACAGAAGAAATAGAGATAAAAGGAACATGTCTCCTATTTTTTATATTTTAAAATGAAATAAATTCAGTTTCAAATTATCTTAAAAAATAATTTATTTCTATATTTTCATCTTCGTTCCTCTAACTTGACAATTAATGGTTGAACATAATCGTTATTGGAAATAACTGTTGTTTCAAAAACCATGTCCCTCACAATTCAATTAACATACATAAAAAGTCAATCCAAAATTTTATGAAGATCAATGGCCAAGAAATGAGATTCAAGATCTAATGGCCAAGAAAAAATAGGTCACCAAGGACACATCGAAGCTTTGTTTTCGACACACCCGGTACCGTTAAAAAGATCTCAATGAGATGATTCTAGCCACACCTTGAAAGACCACCAAACATTGCCTTAATTCGTTAGGTGTTTTGTTCAGGGTTGATTTTGATCTCCTTTGGTGTTCTTCTAATGTGTAGTTACAATTATTTCGTCGAGATCTTTTTAACAGTGCTAGGTATGTCAAAAACAGAGTTCCGATGTGTGTTTGATGACCCATTATTTTTTTTCTTTCTTTTTTCTTCCCTCATTTCTCTATCCAGCCACATCACTTTATCTTTTTTTTTCCTTGAGTATTGGATTTTTAATTTTTTCTTTTGGCCATTGAATTTTTAGATGATATGTGGTTGACTTTTATTAAGGTTAATTGATTTGTAAAAGAAAGATGTTTTAAAACATCCACTAAAGGACTACTATTTCAAATGGTATTTGTGTAGAAAAATATATTTTAAGATGCCATCACTATTCCAAATAATAACGGTATATAAAAATAATATTCTAGAACATAGTTATGCTCAAATCATTTATTTTTTAAATATTTTTTAACATGTATTATTTTTCAAAATAAAAATTCCCTGTTCTAGAACATCAATTACACGCAACTCAAGAAAAAGTTCCGGGCCTTGGAATTGAACTCGAAAACTCTTTTGAGTTAGATCACATTAATAAAGCAATAACTAGCTCTAGTGAAAATTACATGTGTTTTTTTCTCTAAGTGAAATGGATTTAATCTGATATAATATTAATTAAAAAGAATATGAAGACTTAAAACATGGCACAAGAAGAAAAAAGAAGAAGAAAAAGAAAAAGCGTTGACCCTCACATAGTCAATGCGTTAGGTCAATATTCAGGTTTCCAATTTCTCACAGCTAGAAACTGGTGTGTATTGTGGAAAATGGATGCAGCTTATTGGTTTTTGGTGGTCACCACTTTGCAATGGCAAAGACACGTTATTCAGAAGGTGGGGCGAGTTTTGCTTCTTACTCTTTATGAAGGCCTAGCTAGTAAATGCCACAAATTTCTTTGGCCAAATTCATGACCATTTTGTACGGAAATTTGGTATATGTTCAGCAATTAACTAGTTTGTATGTTTACTTTGTGTTGTGGGAATAAAAAATAATTAAATAGGTCACAAAATTATTTTTTTATCTTTGTTATCAATCTTGAAAAAATAGTAGTTTCGAAAAAAACAATTTCATCAAGTATTAACGTATCTTTTGTTTATCTTAGTAAAATTAAGGTTTTTAATTGAAATCATAATCTTTGTTAAAATATATATATAATTTATGATTGTTAGTGCAAAAAAAAATTATATCATAATAGTATGTTCATGTTTTGTGTGATTGAAAGCTAAAACAATTATAAATGTGATAAAATCATGTTCAAAATCTATTTAAAAATTTTAAGAATAAAAAAATATTTTGAATCAAATTTTTATGAATAATTTATTATTAGTATTATTATTTTCATATAGATACATAATAATTGAGAAAACATTATTAAATTTTAAATAAATATTTATAATAGCATTTAAAAATCATGTCAAAACCAAAAGATAAACAATGAAGCATCGAAAAAAAAAAAACACATTGTTATAGTGTTGTAGTATTATTATTGGTCATTAAACTTTCCTTGGTTAGATTTTTTTTAATTCGTTTTTTTTCTTTTCTGTCTTCTTTCAATAAGCTACACTAGTATGTTGGCGAATATTGTATATTTTTTTCTTATAATGAAATTACTATGAGAAATAAACACAATTAAATTAAAAATCATGCATCATTAATACAAACGTAAAAAAGTTACCAATCTGCTTGCATCTCTTTTATTGATAATTTTGTAAACGTACGTTTTGCATGTCTAATTCAAGGATACATAGCCCTCAAGTTCCTATAAGATGTGCATACATATTTGTAAAAGAGAGAAGAAGGAAAGGTCCATATATGCCATCAATTTCTTTCGAGAAAAAGAAAAAAAGATCACAAAATAAAAACAAAAATAATCTCAGAGCTATCATGAAAGATGAAAGACTGTGCATGTCTATTAATGTCGTGGGCAAGTGCGCACGGTGACTTCTAAGAGCACATTGTTTAGTGGTGTATGGGTACGAGAGCCTGGTTTTGTTGTTTTTTAAAAGTATTTTTTATTTGAAAATATATTAAAATGATATATATTTTAATTTTTAATATTTATTTTTGATATTAACACATTAAAATAATTAGAAAACATATAAAAAAATTAATTTTTTAAAACAAAAAATAAACATTCCGTTTTCCATTTGATAAAGGTTAACAGAGATGAGCTTCTGTCTGTCGGCATGCTAAATTATAGTTTTAGGTTTATCACTTGTCTGTGTGTAGGGTATAATTATACGACGACGTACATTGGTGCAAGTATCAATATTTTCTTATTTAGTGCCTACGACGTTCAAATTCCTGGAGCACTTTCCATGCAACTTGCCATGACTTCTGCATTTTATGGATCCCACTCATAGTAGCCTTGATACTTACTAGGCATGGCTCAGGTAAAGTATGATTATATTCTCTACATTATAATTTCGAGTTTGAATTTAAGAGGAGAAGTCATGAGAAATTAACAAGTTTTTCTTTATAATAAAGGGTAAAATGCATTAAGATCTTATGCTAGGGTTTGCCTGGGGCAGATTATACCCTTGAAAAGTTCGAAGAAAAACCTTCAAGTCTCCATCCATCCATCCATCCATCCCTTTTATATATATATATATATATATATATCAATGGTTTGAAGAAATTCAATGCCACGTTCTTATAATAATATATGTAAAGTAATTATTATTTTAATCTAAATTAATTAATGCAGTAATGCACCTACATGATAATGTTGACTGACAAGCTTGAAAAGCCCCACAACATATATTAGGCTACGGATTAGGCATGAATTGAAATCTTGACAAATGAAAAGTTAGTCAAGACAAGATCACAAAAGGATTGTAGTGGGTTAGCCTCTAAAAGCAGCCAATTAATTTAGCGTTAGTGCTAGCTAATTAAGTTATAAAATGAAATTTGGTTATCGAAAAAATAGGTTCCAATTCATTGACAAGGGAGTTAAATGTTCATCTCTTAATATTTTTAACCCTTCATTTTCTTATTTGATGGTAATTTTTATTTGTCATGGGAGAAATTTAACGAGTTAGGTGGTGTGTGTTTGGTGTTGTGTATGCTTCAATTGTTTTTTGCTTGAAAATAAATTAAAATAATTTTTTTAGTATTTTTAATATCAATACATCAAAACTATATATAAAAAAAATTACTTCAATGTTTTTTTTTTTAGTGAAATCACTTTTAAAATACATCAAAAAGCAGAAATTAGAACACTCTCAAACATCTTAAGAGATGTTTAAATTAAGTTTTGTAACTTGAGTTTTTTTTTTTCCCAACTCTTCATCTTTTTTTCTCTACGTGTAATCTTTGGTCTCATTTTATATTATTTTATATTATTATCTAATTTAAAATTTGATTTAATTATTTTTATACACTTATTAAACATCAATTACCAGATTTAATAGTTTTATAGATGAAAATTTCTGTTGGTATTTACACTAACATTCTATTTGTGATTATTTTATCGATGAAATCACAGATAGAAACCGTCCATAAAAAAAACACTCGTCAGTAATTTATGGTCTGTCAGGAAGTTCGTTGTTAATAAAGTTACTGATGGCTTTATAAATAGACCACGCGCGCCAAAAAAATTAACCACTTCAATTTGTCAGTAATTCTCTCAGTACTATTTAACAACAGGATAACCGTGGGTAATTTTATCGGTGAGTTGCAGTGGCATTTATAGTAATTCTATTCCAACTCTCTGGAATATACTGACAGAATTATTCCGTCGGTGATTTAATAGTTGCAGTGGCATTTGCCATAATTCCTTTTCAACTCTATAGAATATACCGACCGAAACATTTCATCGATAACCCCATCAGTAATAATTTAAAAATAGTTTTTTAAAAAAATCTATTGAACAAAAATAGAAAATAATTTTTAAAAAATTAAATTAATATAAAATTAAAATATTTAAAAATAAATGATTTTAATATAAAAATCAAATATTTATTACAAATTTATACGTTCAAATACAATGAAATTAGAATAGAGGCGGCGCTAGAGGAGGAGGAGGAGCTAGTCATCCTCGGGACCATGGGGCCAATAAAGAGGTGCATATATACCACCTATCTGTGATCTCATATCCATAACCATTCAGCAGAGTTCTTAATTATTTGTAGAGGGTCGTTCATATTTTTCATTGAGATGGTTCGTATATTATTGCACTCCTTGATCTAACAAGGTCGTGAACTCCGGCGACTGAGTGCTCGAGACCGATTGCGAGCACCCAATGGTTGAAACACTATGGGTTGTATGCAAGTTCTTAGCTATAGTGTTAAAGAGTTCGTACACCCAATTTCTATTAGTTCCACTAGACGATCATGCCTTGAACCATAAAAGCGGATTGAAATCCAGGTGGGTTAAAGGATTGTCCTCATATTTCTCCTTCAACCGGATATTATATGTCTCCTGAAAATAAAAATAAATCATCAAATTCAAGTAAATAATAACTTAAAAAAAATTTATTGAAAACCTCTTTTTGGCTATCATCATTTCCATAAAAAGCTTCATTGGGCTTGGCCAAGATCCGTAGCCTGCAAGATAAAAATATTGTCAGTTAAATATATTTATAAATAACAACAAATTAAAATAAATATATGTAATTAAAATAAATCTTACCATCTGTTTCACATGTGAAACAAACATCATGGAGTTGTAGGTGTGCATAGTAACGAAACCGTGAATTTTTTAGCTTTAGTTCCCAGCACCGAACTATGATCATCATGTGAAACACTCAGATATCATATGCTGAATATATTCTGCCCATATAATCTCTTGAAATCCTTCCAAACCGTCACGTCATTCCAGCCTGGTAGAGCACTTTTTTTGGCATGTTTTTTAGATTTTGTTTATGCCTCGTACCAAAAATCACACTACCTATATGATACAAACAAATTATCTATAAGTAAATGACAAATAAACTTTTAATATTTGGAATAAAACAAATTATCCTAATTTCAATGTTACCTAGTTGTAACGTGATTCTCCAAAACCCTCCTCATAACATTATCATTTGCTCTATCCCACTCAAATTTTGTCTTACAGTAAAAAATTATAAAAAAAAAGATTTCAGTAATTTTAATAAAGTAAACGAATTGACATAATAAATAGTTAAATTTTAAGTTAATACTAACCTTAAATCTTGAAAACCATGCATTGACCTATGGTTTCTATTCAGGATGTTTGGAAACCTAGCTTCATTAAAACAATAGAATTTTCATCGATGATTTAAATGTCGATGTAATTATTCGAGCAACCTCAATGTTTGTGAACCTGAAATTGGATAAATTTAATAAAATATTATTTGTTAATAAATTGTTAAACATAAACCAAAGCAAAACAAAATTATATTAAAAGAGCATCCTTCCATTGCGCCTCGTACATGTGGGTGAATGGATCCCGCTATAAAGGGTCATGAGTTGATGCATGTGCCTCAGATGCCTCTTCTTAGTCGGCACTTAATGACTCGTGGTTGTCATTATCATTGCTAGAAGAACTAGCAATAATCTTGTGCTCACGACGTGTAGTTGATTTTTTCCTAGGCATTTACACAAATTTACAGGAAAAAAAATTGGAAGCACCTCCCCTATACAAGAACCTGCTCAAAAACTTTTAATTTTACAAATAGACAACATATATGCCATAAACCAATTCATTTTATTCTATTTCTACTAACATTTTTTATAATTCAATTCCGTAGAAAATTCTCATTTTCTATTAATCCTAAATTTATAAGAATTTATTTTAAATGGAATACATACAACATAATAATTAAAATAAATCCTATACATTTAATTAAATATTAACAAAAAAACTAAAATAGCAAACTAGAAAGGAGAGAATAAGAGAGAAAACTAAGTTTTTAAGCCAAGAGAAAAAACTAAAGATTTGTTGCCTTTATGGAGCTCTTATATTAGGTTTTACTAGGAGTGAGCAAAAAAATTGGAAAACCAATTAAACTGAGAAAACCAGAAAAAAAATAACCGAAAAAACCAAATCGTGAAAAAAAAACCGATTAAACCGATTAGAATTTTGAAAAAACTTATCGGTTCGGTTTTCAGTTTTATAAGCATGAAATCGAAAAAATCAAATCGAATCGAACCCAAACCAAGCCAAACTAAAAAAATCGAGTCAAATCAGTTTGAACTGGTTTTTTGTTGTAAAAAAACCGAACCAAAATCGATCGGTTTGAACCGATTTCGGTTCAGTTTTGTTTTTTTAATCGGTTTGGTTACTTTTTTTTATAAAAACCAAACCGAAAATGATCACCCCTAGGTTTTACAGACAAAATTATCGATGACCAATTAAATATTATTAATTTAAAATATTCTATCAGTAATTTTGTCTGTAAAGTCTCTTTGAAATTTTTGATTTGCACTAAAAATTACACAAAAGCACTCCAGATTTTTTTATTCTGTCTATAATTCCGTCGATATTATAGAAAATAGTCAACAGTCAGAACTATGTAGCTCAGTCAAAAATGCTTTAATTACTAGCGCATTAAAATTCGCATTTCATTAGTGATTTTGTTATGAAACCTGTTAAAACATGCACCTTAGCCAGTAAAAACATTAAGTGTTAGCACGTTGAAAGTCGCATTTCATTAGTGATTCCATTGGAAATATTAAAAACTTTAATTGGCATCATCAACTTGTGAAGGGGAACAATTTTCATTGCCTCTAAAATATACTGACGGACACAGCCTATTGGTATACCCGTGTGTAATTAGTTACATAAATAGTGCAGGGAGAAGGGGAACGGTTCTCATTGCCTCAAGAATAATTCTCATCGACTTGTGAAGGGGAACAATTCTCATTGCCTCTAGAATATACTGACGGACACAGCCTATTGATTACCCATGTGTAATTAGTTACATAAATAATACAAGGAGAAGGGGAACAATTTCTCATCGCCTCTGGAATATACCGATGGAAATAGCCTATCAATATACCCGTGTGTAATTAGTTCCATGAATAATGACATGGACAAGGAGAACAGTTCTCATCGCTCATGGAATATACCAACGAAAATAGCCCATCGATATACCTGTTTGTAATGAACAAACTGTCGGTATTTTTATCGGTATGAAATAGTGTCTGATGCCAAATTATATTTGTATTCCCTATCTATCCATCCTGTAAATACTTAAATTGATAGCTACACGCACAACACAATAACATTAATTCACTTAACAATAATAAAATAAATATTTCTTTATAGAGAATTTCATCAATAAATATTACATTATAGTATATGGCATTACACTTTCGTGTTTTGCAAATTAGTCAAAGTTTTCTTCTTCTTCAATTGACTCATTGTCAACTCCATCACAATTTTTTACGTTGATTTCATCACTATCATCATCTTCATCGACTTGTGCATGTCCGTTGGAGATCAAAACAACATTCAACTCCTCAACATCGACAAAAAATATTCTTTAGGATGTGAAAAATTAAATTTGCTTCTAAGTCAATCGATGGAGCAACTCGATATGGATCAACTAACTCATTAACTTGAAAAACATTATCTCTCATATTTGATTCATTATTCCCATCCTGAACAACCTCGACATGACCCCTGGGTTTGGTTTTCAATACGGATAATCAATCAACCCTTGAACGATCCTTTCTAAAGAAAGGGGTGAATATCTAATAAACTTACTGGCATTGCTTTACAAAAACAGAGACATCGTTGACGTTGCAGAGTCTAGCTTTTGAATTAATTTTGAATAAACCATGATGGGGGATCTACTCTAATTTCTCTTTCAATGGTGTCATACTAATAACATTTGAATAAAAATACTTTATTATGCTCGTTATGATACTACAATTCAATTACTTCTTCTAATTTTCCATAATAGTCAACTTCCAACTCATTAGAAATTGATCCCTTAACACAAACCCCGTTGTTATATGTCTTTCTACCCTACCCATATTCTTCAGTATAAAACATGTGTCTATTGATGAAATACCATTGTAGCACTTCACATTTCTTTCAGGACCGAGACTTAGTAAAGACAAAGTAACACTAGCATTCCTTCCAAATTTATAAACCTGGTACATGAAGTACAACCATGAATAGTTAATGAGAAATGTGTAATGAAATTAAGTATCATGATATATAATAATAATTAAACCATAAATGTATGGGTAAATGCACCATAAAGTCAAAAAAACAACGGAATGAATATCATGTAAAGTTTGCATATTATCTGGACGATATTCGTTTCAAGCCTCTCAATGTGTTATGTATACAACTTGTTGGAACATATATCTCTAAACAAATGAATATTCTCCATGAGTGCATCTCATATCTTATTTGGAGATAAATTCCGATAAGCAAATGGAATGAGTGTTTGCATAAACATGTGGCAATTATGGCTCTTCATTCTATATAATTTGTAATCCTCCAAATTAACCAACCTTGATAAGTTTGAGGCATATCCATCAGGAAAACAAAGACTCTTAAGTCATTGGTAGACAAGTAACTGTGTATTTTTATCTAAGGCGAAGGTTGCTTTGGGTTTTATGACTCGTGACCCAACATAAACCAACTCCATACTTTTATGGTGACAAAACAAAGCTATATCCATTCTAGCCTCGATATTGTCCTTTGTTTTCCCCTTCACATCCATAACCGTGTTGAAAATATTCTCAAAAACATTTTTTTATGTGCATGACGTCAAGGTTATGGCAGGGAAGATTAGTCTTCCAATAAGAAAGTTCCTAGAAAATACTTTGCTTTACCTAATTACAGGTCAAACAAAAACTAGGAAACTTTTTCTTATCGGATTGAAAACCAAACACAATGTCACCGCGGTACTCTAACACCACGTCATACAATTCTTCAACCAAAAGATATGGCAGTGCACTTCCATTTCAACTCTGCCAACAAATAAGTCATTTATGTTTTTTCTATACTTGTGATCTATTGGCAAGAATCGTCAGTGGCAGTAAAAAGAAAGATGTTTTACCGTTGTTTATTAGTGTGAATGCCTTGTTATTTTCCATGCAGTATGGGCATGCTAGTTTTTCATGCATGCTCCAACCAGAAACCATTCCATAAGATGAAAAATAATTGATAGTCCACATCAAAGTTGTCTTTATTTGAAAATTCTGTTTTGTCGATACATTATAAGTCAAAGCCTCGCATGACCATAACTATGTCAACTCATCAATCAACGGTCAAAGACAAACATCCATATTCCGACCCATACTTCACCATTAAAAGGGTGCATCATCACTCCAGCCACCGCATCATATGATTGGTGTCATGTCATGTGCTCAATAGTCTTTGATAACATGAATAACCTTTGCAATCTAGGTATGATTGGAAAGTATCTAAGTTTTTTTTATATGCAACAAGAGTCTTTCCCTTGTCAGTTCTGGGTTTATAACGAGAATGCCCACATGTCTTACACTCGATCAGCTCTGTATTTTCAAGGTAGTACAGCATGCAAAAGTTTGGACACATGTTAATTTTTTGGTATCCTAGACCGAGGGGTTTCATCATGGACTTAACAGCATAGAAGTTCTCTTTCAGCCTGTTCTTTCAAAGTAAAATGTTTCTCACCTATTCGATAATTATGTCATAATTAGCCTTACTCAACTCATGATCCGACTTAATGGTGAACACCTCTGCAATGACCGATAATTTATTGTGATTTATGCAACCATCCCATAATGGTTCATTAGAATCTTTTAAAAGATAAAAAAAAACTTGGTTGCATCTACGTTAGGTTCTTCATCTATGATTGAACATTGACCGGCATGACTCTGATTCATTCTCATCGCATCTATAATCATATTCTTATAAAGATTACTATTGTCTTCTACAACTCCATACACGTTGTTAGCACTAGAAGTTGACCCAGCCATCCTTTCACGGACAAATTGTATTGTCGGTCTACTTCCGTCAGTAACTTTGCCTGTAAAAACTTACATGTCATCATACTGGTTGACTTTTTTTTTCTTTCTATTCCCACTGTGATTCTCTCGGTATATACCGATGACATATTTTCATTGGTGTTTACTGACAAATTTAGCGATGGAAAAATTTAGTCGGTAAATGTCACTGTAATATATATATCGACATAAAAATTTTGTCGGTGTTTCGTATTTGTTAATTTTCTAATAGTGATCCTTATATTCTACCTCTCAACTGCTTTTTTACAACCTTATATTTCATTTCTCAGTCCTAAATTTCTAATTTTTAATACCAAACCCAACATAACCTTAGATGCTTAAGATTATTTTTTGCATGGTATTAAGCAATCCATTCCTTTCAAATAAAACACGAGAGGAATTAAAAGAAAAAAATGACACTATTTTATTTATTGATAATTATAAAATTTTGATACATGTGCAGCTTGATGAGTTTGAATACATGTATTTTTTTTTTATTGAAAGGTCTATAATAAAAGATTGTGATCAATTGAAAACCTTGGTTAATCTTCGTATAAACATCAACAATTAACATGTCTATTAAATAGACAATTGGCACCAAAAAGTAGATTACATCTTCTTCTTCTTCTTTATTGTATCTCACTTCCATTTTGAAATAGAAGAATGCAAAATTTATTCAAACTATGGAGAAAGAGATGTTGTTTAACAAATTAAGAAGAGTTAGAGAGGTGAACGGGAGCAAGAAAAGTAAATTATTATTGAACTTTATCTAACAGTTTAGGTTTTTGAGTGGGATGGTTTTTTAATATGGTATTAAAACCTTATTAACCAAGTGTTCACAAGTTCAAATATCATCACACCATTCTAATTAATAAAAATTAAACATAAATTAGTGTGAGTCTGTGTATATTTCAAGTTTAAAAAATTTCACTTAAGGAAGTGTGTTAAAAAATAATATAAAACTATTATTAAGACGCTTAATATTTTAGGTGAGATAATTCTTTGATAAGATGTGTTAATTTTAATTTCATCCTCAGAGTATACGGACAAAAATAAATAAAGGGAAATAAATATAAAAGAAATAAGGTATGAATACATCATCAAACATCATCAAATTTCAAGAGAGATTTCAGAAAGTTACTCAATTAATCACAATAATATGATATTAATACAATCTTTCTTTCAATAGAAAAGAAATAATTACACAAATAGAAAAACCCATCCAATACATCGCACCAACTTTGTAGTTATAATTAATCTCGATCTATCTACTATCGTGTATATATATAATCCAAATTTGCCTGCTAATAAATAAAAACAATAGCAATAGCACGCAGAGGACTTGTCATCAAGAGATTGAGAAAGGAAGGAGGTTATCTCTCTTGTGTAGCCTAAAAATCCAACAGAAATTCTTTCAAAAAACCAAAAATTAACTAAGCTTCGAGCAAACTGGGATCCGGTCAATGAATATATCCTTCCTTTTGTGTTTGTTTCTGATAATTCTTTTATCAAAATGAAAGTGGAATATTTGATGGAGACAATGCGGAAACATGCTTGACTAATTAGCACATGCTGGGTGAGAAGAAACAGTTGACTTTATTTTTGCCAAGAAAGTCAAAGGAACAGTGTGACATTATAGGACTTTGGTGATTTTGGAAACCACAGTTGAAAGGGATTCATCTCTACACGGCATTAGAAAATGTCGAAATGAGCAATATATATATATATATATAATGGAATTCACAAGTGTCATATTTTCTTTGATTCATTGGAGATATGATCACTACTGCATTTTGGCTGTACATCTCTATTATTTTGATTCACAAGTGTACAAGTCAGTTGAAAGGGATTCATCTCTACACGGCATTAATGTTAGAAACTCTTAGTGTACATCTCTATTATTGTTTTGGAAAAAAAAAAGATACAGATTTATTATTGTTTTTCAGTCAAATATGTTTCAATTTTTTCTATATTTGAATTTCTTATCTTAGACACTAACTAAATACAACCTGAAAACTTAGTTTAGACAAGATTATTAACTCGTGCTATATTATGGATCGAATCAAATTTTTTTTAACATAAAAAATATATTCAAGCCTTGCTAATATTTTTTCTAGTAAAAAAAATAAATCATGAGAGGCTTGACTCAAGAAAGATTCAAGATAATATTTTTATTGAAATATTAAAATAACATATTGAATCAACTTGAGATTAACATGTGATATCCACAATCATGGTCATGAGACCATAATAACCCCCAAAAGCAAATTGAAACAAATTATATAGTCTAGTCTCTAATCAATTCAATGTTGAAGTATGAAATTGAAAAAAAAATCAATTAAAAAAATCTAAAAAAACAACCTAAGTCAACGGATTAATCTGCTAGACCCACGAATAGTTTATAAGATTGAGATAACCTTATATAAAACAAATAAAAAAAATTATAAAACTTAATTCTCAAACAACCCAATATTAAATGATGAAATTGGAAGAAATAAAATATATATTAAGGAACCAATTCAACCCAACAGCTTAAACGGTTAGGTAAAATCTCAAGATATAATTTATATTATTCTCTAACAATATCAGTTTTATAAAAGGACTAAAAAAAACTATCAATGTCAAACTGAGTTAACCTGCCAAATTTGTTAATAGTGAAATAACTATGAATGCCAACGCCACAACAAATCAAATGTTGAATGATAAAATTAAAATAAAAAAATCAGGTTAATATATCAAACTCTCGACCCGAATCATAAAAGTGGGATAATCACATGTAAGGAAAGCCAAATTATAAAATCTAATCCCTATCAAACAAACTAAATTATTAAAGGTTGAGATTAAAATTGAAAAAATAGAAATAAAAGGCACCACTAATTTTTAGTGTTTCGATAATTAATTGTAAGTGGGTTTGATTTCCATATAATTATTCAAGTTTCAGATCTTATGGTAAAGGGTGACAAAACGATTTCTATGTCTTTTCACAGACTTGATCTTAATGTTGAAAGCTAATTTGAAAACAATGTAAGAAATATGACTAAATTTCATGTCAGAAACATGCTACTTTACAATCTGGGCTAATAGTTACCTTAATTCATCTGTGTTTATCG
>Ga0325404_1004211_pt1 | contig 15322 bp, 12 predicted proteins | sample PopdelMetagenome_18_FD_205664 | JGI IMG/M metagenome (GOLD analysis project Ga0325404, IMG submission 205664) | Populus deltoides microbial communities from Bellville, Georgia, United States - Xylem-Control-R1 | ecosystem: Host-associated > Plants > Phyllosphere > Stem > Wood/Secondary xylem... | reverse complement strand
AAATAGTTCAAGCATCTTAAAACACATGGTTTAAATAAAATTCATACATAATTTAAGTAACTTTTCATTAACTAACAATTAACAAACTTAAAACAAACAATCTGCTGGTGTTCAAGAATATGCACATGCACCAAAACATCATTTCTTTCCCTTTCCATCTTCACATAATTGCATGATAATTCCATGAGCATTAAAGTTGGGCAGAACAGACAAAATTATCAAGCAGATCAATATGCCCATATGCAATCTCACCACATATCTTTTTAGCACATGATATTCCAATTGCTTACTTGTTGTGGTGCATTATGACCCTTTGGGACTGCAAATACTTCATTATCAAGAGGGATGTCAATAGATGACCATTTTGATCGAATGAAAACGCTTGTTATCCCAGCATTTCCATTCTCGAGAAAGCCGGAGAAAATGATGAACACCAGTATAAGTTGAAGCAACATGGATTGTGTCTCAATAACCTTTGGCATGATTGTTGATCAATCAACCAATAACAATTCAATAGTTTCATCCCATAGTTAATGAAAATAATCAATCACAACAAAAAATCAAAAAAAAATAGCCTACTATCCATGTTCAACTCGTAATTCTCCTCTAAAACCATATTTTCCAAAAACAAAAAATTCAACAGCTGCACGCAGAATCAATGCCAATAAATCAATCAATCACATAGGCAAATCAACAAAAAAGAAAACAAACACTACTATCAATTTGGACCAGTGATTTCACTCTGGAACCATATTTTCATTCTAGGATTTCAAAACCTTTTTTAAGCTCTAAGCTCAAATAATCCACACCAACCAATTATTTGTACAATCGATTTCCAACTCTAAAATCAAACAAACACAAGCCATTTTGAAATCCTTCCAAAACATTAAAAAAAAAAGAACAAAAGCATTACTTTGCAACAAGAAAAATGGCTAACAAGTTTTGTGTATTTCAAACATAACCAGCAAAAACCAAGACATCAAAGTCAGCCAGCAACGAAAGAAGACTAAACACTTTCCTCATTCTAAAACGAGCAAAGAGAAAAACATAATAATCGTACCGTAGAGGGAATACAAGACTGCAAGGCAAATCATCCACATAATAATAACATATAAATAATGTATAAAGGACTGCAAGGCAAAGAGAAAAACAACAACATGAGTTAATAAACTTTCAACATCATCGTCATCATTTTAACCATTGAATTGATGAGAAATCGTACCTTACAACATTAATTTGAAGAGGGTGGCAGAGGTGGTCATGTGATGATAATATATGGAGAAAGGGAAGAGGAGGAGTAGGTCAGCAGGGAAGAACGTGGTGGCGATTTAGGGAAAGGGATTGGCGATTTGGGGAAAGGGGAAAGGAGAAAGGGAAAAGGGGGAAGTGTGGAGTGTCGGGCGGGGCAGTAGGGAGTGGGCACTCAGTAATTGTTTTTATTTTTCACGTGAAATCGTGAAATCGGTCCGGTTTGAGCGATTTTAACGAGTTGGACCGATTTTACACGAGTTTGACTGATTTTACTGGTTTTCGAGTTTTTAACCCGATTTAACACATTTTTATGTTTTGACTCCTAAAATCGTACGATTTTACGAGTCAGAACGCGTTTTTGATAACCTTGGTTACCACAATACCAAATACGTTCTAAATATTTATAATTCCTGTTCGGAAAATCTATAGCTTTTAGATACATGTCGTTTTTGAAAAACTATAAATTATAGGTTTTTAAAAACAAAACATAAAAAATAATAATATTAATTTTTAAAATATTACCAAACATTTTAAAGCCATAACCATAGCTAAAAACCATAGCCACAACCAAAATCATGATTTTCGAACTAGACACTAAATCAATATGAGTACATGTATTTAAGCATTCTAGAAGAGATTTAATCTCAATTAATGTACTAGCTAGAAAATGTTTGATGCCCTCTAAAGGAGCCTCCTAAAGTTGATTAATAATCATACTTTTTGTTGTGTTTTTCGCTAAGAAATTTGTGTAGGAGTTGGACTCCCTGCATGCGTGCTTGATCTTCACCTCCCACTATCTTGTTAACATATCCTGAATATCCACAACTATAGAATTGAAGATATGTCACAAAGGGACATTCACTTTAATAAGTTTTATAGCATCAAGAGAATCATAAAGACAAGAAACATTCATGTAACCTTTATCCCAAGCAATCCTTAAACCATGTATGATTGCTTAAAGCTCTCCCAACAAATTAGTTCCAATACCAGCAAAACCAGAAAAACCAACCAGTCACGATCCATTAATGTCCCTAATCAATCCGCTGTACCCCACATTCCTCGGATTGCCAAGGCAACTTCCATCCACATCCAACATGATATGATCCTTCTTAGGATGTTTCCCAGCAAACATTAATTACATGCTTCTTCCTGTAGTTGTGAAACTCAAGAAACTTATCAATATCTGCATTACATAGAATTATTTATTATGTCACCCACTAAGCCCCAACATTATTACCATAAAAACCATCATATTCATATCCATCCATGTCCACCACATCCTAACTAAAAAGAAAGAAGTTATATCAAAATATGTAAACTTCATGATCCATTTGTAAACTGATCTAGTTATAAAATCATCCTTGTTGGCCATGCCTATATCTTTCTAGATATCTTGAGCCATGCCACAATCACGTAAACAATGAATGGCATTCTCATGTACATCCAAGCGATGTGGACATATAGAGCTAGACGAGAGGTGGTAATGAAATATAGTAGAATTAGTTGGCAAAGCATTATGGAAAATTTTCCAAATGAAAAGTTTCATTTTCTCAGGGACTCTTAGTTTCCAAATCCAAGATCAACAACTATCCACATTAACTTCTTTTTCCCAAACGAGTAGCCAATGGAAGGCAAACTTAGAGCTTTAAGTACCAATCAAGCACACCAACTCTTTGTTTGTACTTTACTAATTAAAAGGAATAGCCATGATTTTTAGCTCAATATGCTCTGAAATAATTATGGCTAAAGAATCAAAATTCCACATACCATTACATCATATATTCTTCACCACCATATCCCTATCCATTACATTTATAATGTCCACTATAGTTCCTAGCCTACCATCTTTTAACCATTGATAAACTAGAGAGAAACATTCATTTTTACCCATTGATTTATAACCATCCCTAAGTTGAAAGAATGCTTTTAAAATTGATCTCTACGTATGACATGCAAGTTGGGGAATTCCATCTAATTAGAAAAGATTCTGCCTTGGGAGATATTTATGATTATAAATCTTGACCCAAAGCTTGTGTGGATTGTTAAACATATATATTCCAAGCTTGTTTTCCAAGTAAAGCAATGTTTAATTGCCTAGCATCCCTCACCCCAATGCCTCCATATTTCTCAGGTTAAGCAAGCAAAACCTATTTCACCCATTGTATGTCACATCATGAATCTTTGTTTCCGTAAATAAAGCTTCTTATCTTCTTAATTTCAGAACAGACACTTGCAGTAGCCAATAATTCTACATAGTATAAATAGGAATAAATGACACAATTGAATTAGCAAGAGAGATTCTCCCTGCACGATTCAGAAGCTTTTCTTTCCACGATGCTAGCCTCTTGCTGATTTTTTCCAATAAGAAATTGAAGTCTGCCTTTTTCATCCTCATATGAAAAATAGGAAACCCAAGATACTTGCTAAAATCCATGGCAAAACAAATTGAAGATTGTTGGGTAAAAGCCATCAACTCTAAGGGATTTAAATGAACCCATTCCTATAAGAGCTACATTAACCTTCTCTTTCAATACAAGTTTGGTAAGCTCTAAAATCCCTTCCTGAGATAACATTAGTAAGCTATTCAATTTGATGAACCTAAGCTCTACCACATCTCTAGTACATGAGTGGTCTTTATAAGAAAATAGAGAATTTACATAGAAAGGATTGAATATAACTTAGATAACACTAGGGTTTATGAACACCAACATGTTAACACCAAACAAACTACTTAATAGGGGGTTGCCTATGCACTACACAAGTAAGATATCATTTAGAGATAAATTAGTGGGAAGCAGAAGTCCTCCACCATATAGTGAGAAGAGGGATCTATTAGAGAGTAGATTGGTAAGGATTGAATATGAAACCGGGAATATACTCCTTTCGAAGGTCTTCGTTGATGATTCAATGTTCATACAATTATGTAACTCATGGATAGACTCACTAGTGGTTAAACTTTTGAGTAAAGATATTGGGTTTAGATTGATAACTTCACGTTTAAAAGGGATATGATATTTATCTCGATGTTTTGACCTTATGGATGTTAGAAAAGGATTTTATATGGTGAAGTTGGATATGGAGGAGAATAGAGCCAAGGTTGTGAATGGAGGGACATGGATGATATTCGACCATTACTTGACAATGAGAACGTGGTCGTTTTATTTTGTTGCATTGAATGCCATGATTGATAAAACCCCTAGTTTGAATTTAGTTTACTATAACGATAATTTTCTAATGGCTTTGGCAGTGGCCCTCAAGAAGCCTATTAAAATGGACTTAAATACTTTAAAAGTAAAAAGAGGTTGATTTGCGAGGATTTGCATGGAAATTGACTTGATTCAATCGGTGGTTGGCGAAGATTGTATTAGGGATCATTGGTATAAGGTAGGATATGAGGGACTTCATGTTATCTATTGTAGATATGGTTATTACGGTCATAATAACAAGGATTACAAGATTGAAAATGATAAGTTTGACCCTAAATTTTCTCAGGCTATGCCAAGGGTGTAGGAGCAGATCAATGAAAGGAATGGTGAAAGTCAAAAGACAAATGACATGGCTTCAGCTACAACATTAAAAACCAGCAAGATCTAGGAGATTGGCTTATAGTTACAAAAACAAATGTCCATCTAAGAATGAAAAGGGGCGCTTTTTAAGGGGGTAACTTATAAATAACATATTTAATTCATTGAAGTTAGCTGATGATGTGGAAATTCACACATTTTATAAAGGTGAACCTAGTGGAGCTAAAGATGCAATGATGAGCTCTAACCAAAGCGCCTTATATAAAGCCCAAAAGAAGAAGAGATTGAGGAAGGAGAGGTTGGATATTCTAGTTTTGGGAGGCCTAATTGGTTTATCTGTTGGGAGTAAAGCGGAAGCAGATAAGGGAAATAAAGCTAAAGAAGTGCAGGAGCCCACTTCTAGGCCTAGTTTTTATGAAGTTGATAGCTCACATATTAAATTTAGCCCTACACTTTCTGGTATGGTCTTCTATGTAGGTGATAAGAATGATACGCAGCTTCTGCAAAGGAGATATCAGCAATGTGGGATTGGTAAACAAGGTAAACAACAATTAGCAAGTATGAGAGATGATAATTTGCTTATGATGAAGGGTTTAGAGGTTGAGGATTTTCAGCACGAACCTAGAGAGATTGACATCAGGATGACAAGTTCAATGTATGTTAAGGGGATGACTGGAGGTTCAAATCAGGTTATGGACATTTCTAGTTTTGATAGGGATTGGAGGAATGTTCCAACGTATTTGGAGGAATTCCAAACTAGTTAACAATTTGTTTCTTGCCAACTTGTCTGGTTGTTATATAGTATTTATGAATTAGTTTATGGATATGTCTATTATATCCTGGAATGTTCGTGGGGCTACTAAATCTTGAAGTAGATGACATTGTAAAGAGTTAATATGAAAGCACCATCATTTAATCTTTATTGTTCTTGAGACGCATTCCTTTTTTGCTCAGTCTGCTGGATTTTAGGCTAGTTTAGGTTATTCTCATAAAGCAGTGGCCAAGGCACATGGGCACGCATGAGGGATTTGGGTGCTTGGTTGTGGTGGGTCTGGGATTATTTCAACTGTGGATATTAGACATCAATGTGTGATAGTGAAATTAGTTTCAAGCAATCAGTCATGGGTCTGTTCAGTTGTGTATGCTTCCTTGATTCCTCAGGCTCGGTTTACTATATGAGATTATTTAATCATAATGATAACTAATATTTATGAACCGTGGATGCTCATAGGAGACTTTAACAAGATCATGTACCCTTATGAGATATGAGGTGGTGTCTTCTTATAGTGTCGGGTTAGGAAGTTTATAGCTATGATTGCCACTTGTAATCTTATGGACATTAGCTCCATTGGAAACCCTTCCCATGGCATCGTAATATTCAGGGTTGCAGGTATATTGCTAAAAAACTTGATAGGGTTTTGGCTACTCCTGAATGATGGCTATATTTTCAAGATGCTTGTTTGGAAAATTTGAGCAGGTTGCACTCTTATCATAACCCCATTATCCTTAGATGTGGTGGCTTTCTTTGTTATACTGGTAACAGGCCTTTCAGGTTTGAAGTGTTTTGGACAACTCATCCTGAGTATATTTTTGTGGTGTTTAGTGTTTGGAGCAAGGGAGGAGATCATAATGTTAGTGCTGGATTGAAACAAGTCGGGGAGGATTTGATTTTATTTAATAAACAAACCTTCAAGAATATTTTTAGGAGAAAGTGATTCATTGAAGCCAAGTTGAATGGGATCCAACGTGAGCTAGCATGAAGATTTCCAGATTCTCTTTTCTCGCTGGAACATAATCTGCAGAATGAATATAATGAGATTCTTCATCAGAGGAACTTTATTGGTTCCAGAAATTGAGGAAGAATTGAGTATAGTATGGGGATAGAAACACTAAATTCTCCCATTCTGAGACAATGGTACAAAGGATACAGAATCGTATTGAGGGATTGTTTCTTGATGATGAAGAGTAGTGTACTAATGATAGTAAGCTTCAAAATGTTGCCCTGAATTTTTATTACTAATAACTGTCTTTAAAATACTTTTACTATCAAACCAAAATAATAATAATAATAATAATAATGCATGAAAGACATCATCAATCACAATTCAAGTCTTTTGGCATATTTGAAAGTGTGATTAAGATTGTTTTTCAGAGTTTTTTTTCTTGAAAATATATCAAAATAATATTTTTTAAAACAAATTATTTTTGATATCAACAGATCAAATCAATCTAAAAACACTAAAAAAATTAATTTAAAAAAATTCAAATTTTTATGAAAAGTAAATTGAACCGTGGCATAAAGCGAGCACATTGGACACTAAAGCAATATGCATGGAAAATTAAAATTCTTAATCATGTCATGTGTCCTATGAAATTTTCTTTCAACTCAAACACTAATAGTAGTCGACAAAACCCAATGAATGGATTTTATATGCTTTTAAAAAACCCTCTTACATCATCTAGGTCATCACTAAAACTTGATATCCCATTATGTATCGTAATTATATTAGCATTAAAAATAATATTTGATCAAGAAATATATGTATATAAGCATAGTGGTTGATGAACCAAGATTTTATCAGTAAAATTTTATATAATTTTTCTAAATTCTTGGTCGCTTTGGGTTGGCATGCACCAATCTCAGGCGTGCACTTGCTAGACCTAACACTAGGGTCTGACAGGAGCTGCCACGCCCAACGTTTGGGCTTGGCATTGCGCCAAACCTCAGCGCAACCTGCCAGACCCAGCACTTGGTCTGGCAGGTGCTGTCAAGCCCAATAGCTTGGCCTGACGCTTGTTTCCAAGGGTGTAAGGCCTAAAAATTTTGTCATTGCACCCCAAGCATGATTGGATTCACTACACCTATGGATTTAAACATAATACCTGGATTTAACGCAATAAATTCCATATAGTTTTTACATAAATCTTAGAGGAATTATTTATCAACAAATACGTTTAATTAAATAAGTCTACACTCCATTAACACAATTGTATTAAAATCTCTCATAGTCTATTATGTTTTCATCTCTTAGCCGGATAAAATGAGTAGGATACAATTCACAATACAAAATTAATATATCACAAATATAAAATTACACTTTAATTTCTCTTCTCCATAAAAAAAAAAAAAGACTCATGAGCTATAAATACACAAAGAATCCTTCAAAATAAAGGTTCATAATCTCTTCATTCTCAATATTTTTAGCATATATATTTTCAAATTTTATCTCTCTAAAATATTATTGCACTTTCTCTTTCTTAAAAGATTCTTACTTAAGCATCTGAGAGTTCTCACATTCATCGAAGAAGACCTTTTACAGGTACCAACCATAAGCTACCTTGGCTTATCAGGCACCAAGTATAAATTACCACCCTTGATTATGAAGAAAGATCAGATCATTGGAATCAATTAATTAACTGATTATTTAATTCAGGAGCCTTGTTTTGATTTGGGACATCCTAAGCAGTATTTGCTCGTTCAAATAATCAAAGGTAAAGAAAGTTTGATTCTAATCTTCAATCTTCCCGTGGTTGTAGTACCGAAAAGATGGCCTTTCCAAATTCCAATAGTTATATTTAAATTTCATCTTGTAAATATAATATGATTTTCAAAACAAAATTAATGGAACTCTAATCTAGAATAAAATACCTGTAAAATAAACATCATTATCTGTACAATTTTGTTGTCATGAATCTAAATAAATGGAAAAGTGATACATGAAGAAGTGCTCATCATGTCAGTGTCCCATGTTTTTCACATGAATCATTTAGCGATTCAAGCACTAGTGATAGCCCGCAAAAGGAAAACCTTATTGGTGGAGTAAACAATCGATTCCATTATTTCTCTGGCAACTATACATATACTGATATTTTTATTGATCATGATATCATTCCTCCTTCTCTAGTTCTCCAAGAAAAGTACTTTACATCGTCTTAACGTCTTGATACTTCATAATTCATTTCTTTCCTTGTTATTCTTGAAGACTAAAGATACAACATCATGGGATTTCTTGATGCCACCTATTTCATTCTCCAGATTTTACAGGACAACATTTAGAATATGTTCCACAAGTCGAAAGGTGGTTGATTAATGTCACAATTAGATGGAAGACACTTTTATGGTAGTATGTATGTGACATTTAATTGATAAGATCTACTCATTAGAAAATACCTGCATAACTCTACGTAAGTAATATTAAAGATGAGTTTCTATAACGAAAAGTTATGGTCTAAGATGTACAAGTGTTAGTTAATCTGTACAATGGCGCTATTAATTACTAATGGTGAATCAAACTTAAAAAGTTGTTACTTCTATGCTGACAGGCTTATTCTGTAACCTATTCCTTAATATGTTAGGTGGTATTGATTCTTCTAGCTGGATTGGAGCTTTCCTTGAAAGTTCAAGCTCATAATTGTTTTTATTTTGAGTGAAGAATGTTGCCAGCCTCATCCGAAGTCCTCAACCCATTAGCATTAACAGAATGAAGGTCACTTCCCTCCAACGCTTTTGCAATAGACGAAAACCTGTGACAAGTAATGCCATGGTAGACGCACCAAATGTAATTACGAATAAAATTGAGAAGGGCCCTGGCCCTATACTTTGGATTCCAGTGGCATCAGATGTTAAAGCTGAACATTTAGGAAATGACAACATTTCTTCCTCTAATTTTTATATTTTTCCATTCTGTGTTAAGTATATAATAGCCTCTGAAATATTCAATGCCAAAGAGGAACCCTTTGAAAACACCTGTCAGATAAAAGAAAAGGATCAGAACATGGAATTAAATGGAAATACTGCAGTTGAACATTGGGGGGGAAAGAAGAAGAAAGATTAATAGATAATTACAAAGCCATAACCACTAAGGTTGTATGTTGGTCGTATCATGGTGAGGCCCTTGCAATACTTTGCTAGGAATTTTTTTGCATGAGAGGTAAACAAGAAAGCTACCCTTATAAGTCCACTTGATAGAGATTTCAAAGTCATCAATTGAAGCAATTCTTTTGATGTTGTCTGCCTTGAAACTCAAGACTTTCTCTAAATACCAAAGAGTGAAGGAATTTCCATCATAACCAATCGCAGCATTTGTACTTTGGAGCAAACTGATGTCAATTGCAGAAGGTGTAGATGGTGGAGCTTGTAACATTGATGTAAGGTCTGCTGTGTAAGTTGAGGTAACGATAAGGATTAGGAAAAACCAAGGTATTAGCAGCAAACGGGACCATTGAGATCTGAGTGATTCTCCTGCAAAACAAATTTAAATAAGCAAATAACTCAACGCCTTGCCATGTGCAATTTCACGTACAAGACTGTCCGTAATGATTTTTTGGTGTGTGAGTGGTTCAACTTCTTACCGTGAAAATACAAGTGTTGACAAAGAAAACTACAAGATGTTTCCCATTTGTCTAGCAGGTGAACCCCCGAGCTCCTCGTTCTTTTCATGCTCAAGAACCCCAGACAACAAAACCAATGTATACAGTCATAACTGCCATTAGAATCCACATTTTTTTTGGTGAAAGGCCTCATGAACATAAAAGATTGGTATGACTTGTTTGATTTTGTCACCACAACCGTCACAAGTGTTGTTATTACAATATCTCCAACATCTGCATCATATATCTTTCACAAAGAAATAAGCCCTCATTAGTGTCATAAATCTTAAATATTATTTAATATTCCTAAACATAAGTTAGAGTGAAATGAGTAAAGATTTATGAACTTTGAGTTATAAAAAAACCCAGCATTTCATTTCAGGAAGTTAGGAACTCCGAAAAATAGTTCAAAGAAAAAAAGGGGCAACTGCTTTAGAATAGCAGAAGTTCAAAACTGACCTTTTCAGAAACAGCTGTTACCATATCATCTTAAGAACCATGAAATGGAACCATGTCATAAATCAACGGGTATTGCAGACACTTCACCACAGCTTCAAAGACTTTGATTGAAAATCCAGTTATCAATGTCACATTTTGATTTTCATCATGAATCCTCTCATCGGCAACAGAAACAATCTCCTCCGTCATGAATCCCAGCAGCTTCAGCCTCTACGCTGTGACCAACAGCTTCTCAACACCCTTGTAACTTCATCTTCTCACCAGCAACAGAAACAATCTCGTCGACGCCAACCTCTTCTTCCAGCATTACCAGCCTCTTCAGACCAGCCCCGAAAGCTGTCAGCTTCACCATTAACAGCTCCACCGTAAGCTGCTAGCAGGATCGTCAGGCAGCAACACCCCATCAAGCCCAGGTAAGTTTTTTCATCCCTTCCCTCTTGCATATTTTTGCTTTCCTGTTACACATGAATTAATTCATGATCTGCATAAGAAAAACAAGATGGGCTAGACCCGTTTCAGTCAAGCAAAGATGGTTGGGCTGTTAGTCGACCTAACCCAATCCGACTGAGCTAGGCTTGGGTTTTGGGCTTAAACAACCTCAATTTGAAAAAAAATTAAGGAAAATTTTTAAATTTTTCAGAAACCACTTTAAAATTATTTATGGATCCATCAAATATTTTTCCAATAATTTTGTTTAATATCAAGTCATAGATTTACACTGTAAAATACGGACCTGTATAAAAAATATATAGTTTTCCTCCAATAAATAAATAAAATTCATTTAAAAAAACAAAAAAATGTGTTGTTTTTGTGCATACAACCAAATCCTAAAAGTTTTTCATGCATATTTTCTAAAAACAATAAGATAAAATCACATTTTTATCATGTTTTAAGAAATGCAAAAATGGATATCGTAATCGATTTATGATTATCCATTAGGGTTTGACTAAAATACCAAAAATCTCATAATAATTAGCTTGTTATTTAGAATATTAGGAAATAGTTATATCTAAGAAATAAATGTGATGCTAAATCTAGACCTTATATGTGAAGAGAGATCTACCTTGAACCTTAGACAAAACCAGTGGATAGAAACATGACGTAGAAAAACAATCGACAAGCAATGTAGCTTATCTTAAGTAGGATGTACTGGGGTGATGCGTCTTTTCCCTACACAACTAGTCTTCTTGCCTAAACTCTCGTAGACCAATAAGTTTCTTGGTAGTCATAATACTAGGTGGCGACTCCTTAACTTCATAAACATAACTTTATGATTAAACTCAAAACTCTCTTTAACTTCCAGGAGGCAGCTCAACCATGCAATGCTGTGCACGTCACGACAAGTCCGCACATGTTGGTAACTCCCTCGACCACCTAGGGTTCATATATGATGTGCATAAAGACTAACACTACCTTGTTAGCATAAGTATTATGACTGGCATACCATAGGTTCATCAAACAAACAGAATCATATATCAAGGCTCAACTCATACAATCAATCAAATGAGAAGCTATCAATTCAGAAATCAATTCATAAGTACATATTGGCTCATATCAAGAATTCAGTCTCAACAATTGATCATGTTTTTTCATAGATAAGAAATAATAAGTGATATGTGAATTACCAAGATACATGATCAATTTCATACTAATAATTCAAGTATTTATACTACTCCTTTAGCATATGAAATATTATTCACTTACTTGACTCAAAAGCATAACAAGCATATAAACAAATATCCAAGGAAATCTTGTTGATGCCCAGCAGGTAGAGTGTCAAGAGTATATGAATATAAAAGAATAAATGCTAAAAAACAATTAGAAAAGAATGTACAATTTTTGTTGATGCCCAGCAGGTAGAGTGTCAAGAGTATATGAATATAAAAGAATAAATGCTAAAAAACAATTAGAAAAGAATGTACAATTTATTTACTACACTTAACTTAGGGTCTAACCCATAACCCTATACATTTAGGAATAAAACATAATTATAAACTGAAATCGGTCCACCCAATCGATCCCAAACATAACCTAAATTAACCGAAACTAAAAGAATTATCTAACCTTACTGTCAGGTCAATCGATCTACCGGTTCAACCTAACTGGTTAACCAAAACCATCTAAGACAAACCGGTCGGCCAAAATCTATCAATTGGTTAACCGTAATATAACACACCAACCAGTCTACAGGTTCTACCTAACCAGTGGACCAAAATCTAGTAGCCTAAACAGTCGACCGGTTTAGACAAATTGATTGACCAGTTCATTGGAATTTTATATTCCCGATAACCAGTCTTAATAATAGCAGATCCTAATTTCAACAAAAATCTATAAAAAAAACATAACCATACATTAAACACATATCAAATAACCTATAACACTTAAATCAACCCATCACATTATAATCAGTCCATCAATTTATACCCAATTCATCAATTAATCTCTAAAATACAATTTCAAACCCTAAACTTTAACAAAACCCAAAACCTTAACCAATAACATCAATTATACACATTAAATCATAAATCTCACCTCAAAAAATAAGTTTCCAAATCCTTCTCCCTTTTCTCTTTTGCTTCTTCTGCTTTTCTTTCTCTACTCCTGGTTCTCTCTCTAAACTTTTAGATTTTTTTTCTTTTTTCTTTAATTTTTTTCTAACTTCCTATTTATACTTATCAAGCTTTTATTTAATTACCATAATATCTCTTATTCATTTACACTTTGTTTTAAGCCCCTAAGGGCACTGTTGCCTTTTCCTATTAATGCTTTCCCTTTATTTTTCAAAACATCACACCTTCACATAGACATCACAAACCAAAAACTTTATATCTATATCTTCCTCTTCTTCAACATCATTTTCATCATCCTCATTGAGTTTTAATGGTTGATTCCAATCCACAAATGAATTAGAATTATCAAAACTTTTAGTTTTAACATCATTTTCATCATAATCAGGAATTGCTTCCTCTGCTTATGTCACTTATACAAGTTTTCAAAATTAGTCATGGATATGTGATCACTCTTCTGACAATCTTCTAGGCTTTTCGCTGATGTCAATCAACAAGTAAATATTATAATTTGTCTTTGCATGTCTTTAATCACCAGTTCCTGGACATCTCTTTTCAATTTTATAATTTATTTCTACATGTCTTCTATCTTCAATTCCCGAACATCTTTTTATCGAGAGGAACCTCCCCATCCCTTTCTATATGAGCACATTATTTTTTGCTATCTCTTCCAGCCATGGTTATTCCAACACATAACAAGTAAATATCCACTGGGATCGTTGAGCTATGATACTAATTAACATAGACAAAAACACAAATAAGAAGACAACAAGCTAGAAACATAAAATTAAAGCTTAATAGGGTTGTCACACATAACTCTAATTCATAATTTTATTTATGAGAATAAAATTCTGATATATTCTGCTGAAATACAAGCAAAACAATACTATTTATACTAGTCTTAAGTCTAGCTTGAAGAGTAAAAGAATCCTAATCAATAACTACTCAGTTAGTTTAGGGATTCCTAAACTATGAAGTAAAAAATAAAATTATCATTATCAAAATTTGATTTCCTAAACTAAATAAAAAAAAATTAAAAACATCATAAAGTAAAATATTTTCTTAGATTAATAGAAAATAATCTACAAAAAGCTAAAGGAGAAAGGGATTTTAATGTACCCATCATTACAAAACACTATTCATTTCAATAGTTTTTTTTTTTGCCTTTTTAGTTTTTTTATTTTTTTAATCTATGCTTCTTTCTGTAATTTCATACTTCAACATTTGATTTATTGGAGATTAGACTTCAAAATTTATTGTGGTTTGCGTTAAACATTAACTTGGTTGGGTTAACTTAGTTGACTCGAGTTTTTTTTGTCTCTTTTTAATTTTTATTTTTTTAAAATTTCATCCTTTAACATAAGGTTGATTAAGAATTATATTTCATGATTTATTTTGATTTGTTTTCCATGAGGTTATCTCGATCTCATGACTCGGGTCGCGAGAATGACGATTAACTCGAATCTTTTTTTAATTGATATTTTTTTAATTTCATCCTTCAACATTTGGTTGATTAGGAATTAAGTTTCATGATTTATTTTGATTTGCTTTCTATGAGGTTATTCTGGTCTTATGATTTGGATCACGTGTTTTGTGGGTTAGCCTGGGTAGATTCATGTTATTTTATTGTCCTATTTTTAAATTGGAATTTTTTCAATTTTATCATTCAACAATGAGTTTATTGAAAACAGGGCTTCATAATTTGTTAATCACAGGTTTGGCAGGTTAACCCGGATTGACTCGGGTTATTTTTTATGTTTACTTTCTTTGAAGTTATCTCTATCTCATGACTCAGGTCAAGAGTTAGGTAGATTAACTCATGTCGATTCTTGAATTTTTGTTAATGAAACTATGTTTTTACTTGTTATCCGGGTTGCTTTTAGACCCATTAAATCAATTAGATTATATCGAATTAACCTCCATACGATTTAAATATTATTTTTTACTAGAAAAATATTAGCAGTCACACTGTTTTTTTATATTAAAAAATTATGATTCGACAAGCAGCCAACAAACTAATAATTACTAAAAAGTAATAATTTTTCAAAAAATCTTCCTGCATCGAATTCTTTTTTGCTTGTATGACGAGTCTCAACGTGAAATCTAACGAACTGCATACTGTACCAAGCACTGAGAACTAGAACTTGTCCT
>Ga0325404_1004209_pt1 | contig 15326 bp, 6 predicted proteins | sample PopdelMetagenome_18_FD_205664 | JGI IMG/M metagenome (GOLD analysis project Ga0325404, IMG submission 205664) | Populus deltoides microbial communities from Bellville, Georgia, United States - Xylem-Control-R1 | ecosystem: Host-associated > Plants > Phyllosphere > Stem > Wood/Secondary xylem... | reverse complement strand
AATAATAATAATAATAATAATAATAATAAAATCACTTATTGACTAGTTTTATGCTATTAAGCAGAACGCTCAATCCAATTGTTAGATCAGACTACAATTTTATGAGGAATCTCATAAGATATAGTCCTACATTCAATTATAATTTTAAGGCAATCTGAGTTTAGGAAGATATTTTAAAAATGTTAACAGTTGGATAGTAAATAAAAAAAATCAATGGCAATTTTGTAAATATTCTGATGCGCTAGCAAAGTTCCAACAATTTATTTTCCCTTCTTTTGACACTAGAAACAGAGACATAACAAAGAAATAAACAAGGGAGAGAAAAGAAGGAGAGTAAAGCACTTAAAATAATAATAATAAAAAATACCTTGAGAGAAAGAGTAGAAATTGTGTAGAATCAAGGATCTAAAAAGTGTAAAACACAAATCACTCCCTCAAATTTAAGAAGAAAACTAAGTGAGGGAGAAGGAAGAAGGGAGAAAAAAGGGTTGTAAGTCATGGCAAAGAAGAAAAATTCAATGGGAGGAAAAGACATCACCAGGTTAGCTTTCAAAGTTCATTTTAGTGTTGGGTAATGAGTTCTAAGTTGTTTAAACAAGTTTGGATGGAAAGAAATAGATTTAATGCATTGTTCTTAGATTTTTTAATTAGGGTTCTTAGGAGAGAATTTGGGGAAAAATGTGAAATTGTTGAAATTGATACATTTGTGATATGATAGGTTGAAAATAATGCAAAATAATGAAGGATGGAATATAAAAAAATTAGGTGTTATGGAGACAACATTGGCCGGTCATGTTAGAAATAAAAGATGATGAACATGAAATATAATAAAGCTTGTATAATTTTGTGTTGATGCATAAATGATAAAGTTGTATACAAGGATATAATAATATATGGGAACAGAGTAAATAAATGGTTGATGTCAATGCATGCTAATATGTATAGGTAGAGAATTTAATGTATTTCAATGCAAAATATTGGAAAGAGTATTAAATTATATGTTCATGAACAACTTAGTTAATTATAAAGGTATAAGGAATGGTGTGAGGATTTATTTGGATGATCATATGACATAGTTATTTTGCCATGCTTAGTAAAATCAAATGTAAACAAAAAAAAAGAAGTTAAGAAGATATGAAAAGAAAAAAATGAGGTATGAAAGTGTAAATCAATGAGGATTGAACGTATTTACTACTAATAATAAGAAAATGCATTTTAAGAGAAATTTAGTTAGAAAAATATGTATATTTAATAAGAAATACTAACGAAATAATTAATTAGTATGAATGGAATTAATGTTGAGACGAGAATTATTGGAATATGTAATGTTGAAATATGTAATGTGACAATGAAATTATGTACGTGTTACAATTCTGGATATGCATATGCTAACAAGCATACCTTCCTTTTAATTATAGGAGGAACATTCCTGGCTAGAACTTTAGCGAAGTGAGCTCGAACACCTGGAGCTGCAAGTAGGTATTTCGCTCATTAACTATGTCAAGTTATTGTAGTTGTTCTTTCTTTTTTTTTATATGCGAATGGGTTGTATTTGTTATGTACGCTTGATAATTAGTGGAACAGAATTGTGTTATGAATGTAAGAGAATCATGAGAACATATGGTGAAGAATGAAAATTATTCGATGAATAAATTTAGTTAATATAAAAGATAATGTGTATGACTTAGTTGTCTAAATGGTCAGAAACTAAGAAGATATAAATATTTTGATTTTGACTTGGTTTCCAAAGTGGTGGAAAGCTAAGGTGAATAGTGTTTGACTTAGACATTCCCAGAGGCATGGCTAAGGTGGTATGGTCAGATGACTTAGTTATTCGTAAAGACAGGAATTAAGGAGATTTGATGCAGAAATTGACTTAGTTATCTATAAGAACGAAAACTAAGGCGTGGTTATAAAACTTAGTCATCTATGTATGAGATGGCTAAACTGGTAACGAACTTGATCAGAAATTGAGGAAAACCTAGATTATTTGTATGATTATTTGGTTTCCATTAAGATAAGAACTAAGGTGGAAAGAGGAGTATACTTTATAAGCAAACTATGAAGCTTGGTAATGGAGAAGTCATTTAAAAGTAACTAAAGTTGTAGGATTATGTCTAGAAATAATTTATTAGAGATTATGGTGTTAAACAAATATGTAAACTATATATATATATATATATATATATGAAATTAAATTGATATTAATAAATAAATTACATTGCATTGTTGCAGGTCCTTCTTATACTTGCAGGACAACCTTGATTCTTTTCTTTTATGCGTAGTTATTTACAAGGTATATTTTGGTATTTGGTTTATGTAATATTCTAGTTCACTAGAATTTGAAATTATCTTTTGGGCTTGTATTTAATGTACAGTCATATACATCTATTTAGATAATTAAATCTCTTTTGTGTAGGCATTAAATTTTTTTGGTATGCATATAGATAACTTTTTATAATATGCTTTGTTTTAATAACATCATGTATGAAGAGAAAAGATATATGACACCATTATTAGAATGGAAAATGGAGAAGCTATAAGTCGAAGTGGATGAAGTGATGAAAAATCAGATTGTGTTGAAGAAGGTCAAAGATGGTTGGATCATATTTATGTATGATAAATTGTGTTTTTGGTTGATGTCGACACTTGAGAGATCAATTTATAGAGGAGACTCAACCAAATTTTTAGTAGTTAGAATAATAATAATAATAATAATAATAAGCTTAAATTGTTGTCAGGATAGTTAGGCATTAGAGATCATGACATATCATGACATATATATATATATATAATTTACCTAATTTTTCAACGAATATGACATAAATTAAATAGAGGGTTTTACAATTTGGTATCAAAGCGGGGTTGTAATTTGATGTGCATGTGAAGAGAAAGCAAGGGTTACTAATATAGAACTTGAATCTTTCATTTAGAATGGCACATTCTCGAGTTGGAGCTAGAGTTGAGGATCAGATTGACCTTACTCTAGAGAGGGGACATAATAGTAATGAGACTCAAAAGAGTGACCCCCTAGAGGATACTACATCCCATAATCTTGGGGAGCAGGCAAGGCATAAAGAGTTTGTGGGATCACAAAGTACTTTAGGGACATCATCAACACTAGAAGTGTTAGAGAGTAGAGACCATAACTGGTTGAGCAGGTTCATTGAGCAGGTTCATCCACCTCAACCTATAGTGCCATTGGGGATACCTATACAGTTTGTGGATCTTGCTTTTATAGAATAGATAGTGAAGGTTGTGGTGGCTGGAATGATAGGAGGTATAGGAGGAGTGAACACGGAAAGAGTTAAAACTTTAGTTTATTGGGTAAAAAGTATGAGAGAAATGAGATGCACACCCTACCTGAAAGAGGAGGATGCAGAAATCTCATGACTCTGGAAAGTGGACGAGTCCCTTTTTCATATAGTAGTGCCTTAAGATATGCAAGTGAATTGTGTGGCTCAACTGCTATCTGATGAGGCTCAAACTTGGTGGGCTACAGTAAAGGAAAGGAGAATAGGAGAGGTGCTTTCCTGGGCTGATTTTAAACATGAGTTTGAGATTCGATACTACTCAGCACAATATCAATGGAATAAGGAGTAAGAGTTTTTTTAATTTGAAATAATTAGACATAATAGTTATGGAGTATAAAAGACGGTTCCAAAGCCTTTCTACATTTGCCTCTGTGTTGATTCCCACTAAACATCACATAATTGGGAGATTTAAAGAGGGATTAACCTAGGAATTGAAGAAGTGATCACTTATCAGCGAAAGACTCTGAGGGAATTGGTAGAGGCTGCTTAAGATCTAGAGGTAGTGTTGAAAGTAGACCAACATGACATGACTGGACAGGGGCAAATAGTAGTAGGAAAGAGGAAAGTGATTGTTACTCAGTTTTCTATGCCACCTTTTTCAAAACAAAGTAGGGAAGGATCATCCAGAAATTAGTTTTTCGGAGGAAATACTAGCAGGTTCTTTCAAGTTGAAATGAGTGGACAATCTAGCGGTGGAGCTCGGCGGGAGCTAGTTAGAGGGGGAAGTTCAGCAGGAATTATAAGACAAGAAACTTCAAACCATCCTCACTATGAAGTGCGTAATCTATTCCACCCAGGAGATTGTAAGGTGATCCCAGGGCGTTGTTTTGTTTGAGAAGCCTTCTATAAATCTCCTGTAGTACCCGACCAACCCTAGAAAACTTCGAATCTCAGTCATATTGGTGGGTCTCTCCCATTTCAGTATAGCTTCAATTTTCCTGGGATCTACAAATATGCCTTCTGCTGAAACTAAATGTCCCAAGAAAATTACCTTGTCTAACCAAAAGTCACATTTGCTTAGTTTAGCATACAACTGGTTTTCTCGTAACACTTACAAAACATTTCTTAAGTGTTGCTCATGATCCATTAAAGATTTGGAGTATACCAAGATATCATCAACAAACACCACTATATACTTATCTAAATAAGATTTAAACACTCGATTCATCAAATCCATGAACATTGCAGGGGCATTTGTCAACCTAAAAGGCATCACTAAAAATTCATAATGCCTGTATCGAGGTCTAAAAGTAGTCTTCGGTACATCCTACTCCTTGATTCTCAGTTGATGATATTCCAATCTTAGATCTATCTTATAAAATACTTGTGCTCCCTTACGTTGATCAATTAAATCATCTATCCGAGAAAGCGGATACTTATTCTTCATTGTTACCTTGTTCAACTATCTATAGTCTATGCAAAGCCTGAAGGTACCATCCTTCTTTTTGACAGACAATATAGGGGCTCCCTAAGGGGAATTACTTGGCCTAATAAATCCTTTATCTAGTAACTCTTGTAATTGCACCTTCAATTCAGCTAACTCTATTGGTGCCATTCTATAGGGAGCTTGGGATGTGGGCATAATACAAAGTAATACCTCTATAGAAAATTATATTTCTTGACTTGGAGGCAATCCTAACAACTCCTTAGGGAACACATCCGGGTATTCTCTTACTATAGGAATGTCCTTCAACTCCTTACCCTACTTCTCATTGTCTACTACATAAGCTAAATAAGCTTGACACCCATTTCTTAACAATTTTCTAACAGTCATTGCAGAAATAATACTACCTAAAATTACCCTTCTCTCTCCTTTATATTCTACCTTCTTCCCTTCTGTTACATTAGAAGTCACAATCTTATTATAACAGTCCATGTTCACATGGTGTTTACCTAACCAATCTATCCCCAAAATTACATCAAAATCTTGGATAGTCAATGAAATTAGATCTACTTGCAAATTTTGACCTCCAATTTGTACATTACACCCCCTATATTTTTCATTTATGTCTACCCTTTCCCCAAGAGGAGTACTAACCGTTAACCCTTTTTGTAAAATACATTTTGACATATTTAGCTTATGTATAAATTTTGTTGACACAAAAGAATGAGTTGCTCCTGGATCTAGCAATGCATAAACTTGTTGAGCATTCAAGGTAATCATACCTACTACTACATGTGAGGCAGCTAGTACCTCCTCCTGGGTCATATGATATACTCTTCATTGGGTTCTATTCCCTATGCTCCTACCCCCTCTATTTGCACTGACCCTAGATTATGTAGGTCGTATTGGTTCCTTTTCAAATCTATCCATGGTTATTGATTGTTGCTGACTTTGAACTTGTCCTCTATTTAGGCAGTTTCAATAATAATGCCCCCCCCCCCCAAACACCTTTCAGTAACATATCTGCACTCCTTCCAGCGATGCCTCTCTTGTTATTTTAATTGCAATGTCAATATCATGTCTTTTAAATACTTTCTCTTAGTCAATAAGAAGACTCTCGCTACTATCTGTATCTTCTTTTTGCCAATTTCTTGCGTGTGTTGGTTCATAACATGTGTTGTTTAACTTTCTTGGTATTTATGTATTCCATTAATTTTGTGGTCTCTTTTGAATTTTATGCCAGTCGTCTAATTTTGTGCTCAGTTGGTGATTGATCCTGTGTTATTTTTAGCTTTTTCTCTGTTGTTAATGGTATGTTTCTAGCTTTTAACTTTTGTTTTTTCACTATCGATAAAAGAGAGCTCATATTGTCTTCGACTCGCTCTTACCGCGTTTGGTTTCCCAGTTGCTATCCTTACTTGGTCTGATCATTTAATTGTCTGAAGTTTTTGGCCCTGGTCAGCTATGTTTTTTATGGCGATTTCTAACTTGGTTTTTACTCATGGTCTGTTTTGGGTTGTTTGTCTTGCGTTCTATCTTTTGTTGTCGATTTCTTTTCCTTCTCTCTTCCACCATATTCTTCTTTGCTAAGCTGATTTGGCATTGCTCATTTACATTCCGGGCTTCAAGGATTAAGTAAAAAAAACCTTGCTTGAGCCTCCAATAACATCTGTTTGTGCTAAGCTTTGCAATGAAAGTTTATCCTTGGCTCTATATCGATCTAATCACAACTTTCAATGTGTCTATTTTTATACATCATTGCTGTTAGATTAGCAACATCAATTAAGAAAATGAATGAAAATTGATTTTAGCAAAAGAAAAGAACACAAACTGGAAAGAATTTGTTCATTCACGCAGATTCTCAAGCCCATTCTCCACTTTTTATTAGACTTGCTCTATTGAAAAATTGAATACAGGGAGCATGTTCTCTTGAATAATTTTTAAGTATTTTTCCAAGTTAAAATTGAACAGCATAACGCATTTAAAAATGAGCTTATGTCATGATTTCCAGGAATCTTTTACCCCATCCAGTCCCCAAGTGTGATGCCAAAGGAAACCAAACACAACTTGCACTGGAATTGATAGAACATATGCAAGGTGGCACGTTTTACTCTTCCTTTTCACTGCCAATAATAGTTCCCTAGTACCTGCTCAAAATGTTCTATTTGGCCAAGCATGGCATCTTCAACATATATTTTTTTTCATTGCATATTGTGCTTTTATTTTGCATGAGCATTTTGATACATTATATAGCCATATTTCTCATATTAACTTGGTGCCGCATCAAAGTCCAATTTTTTTTATTGCACTTTGACATACAATAATATTTTAGTTCTCAAATTACACCTTTTTTGTTATTGTCGTGACGTGCATGACATCAAATGACAGAACTGCCTTCTTGATTGAAGGGTGTTTAGGTTTAATCATAAAATTATGATTTGAGAGAGTCGTCACTTAGTATTATAGTCACTAGAAAACCTATGGTCTGCAAGAGTCTGGTTATGGGAACTAGTTGTGCAATGAAAAATCACATCACTCTCAGTGCACCCTACCTAAGGTAAGATGCATTGTTGATTGATTGTTATTCTAAGCTAGGTTACTATTCGTTGGTCTCATCTAAAGTTCAAGGCAGATCTCCCTTCATAAAAAAAATATCTACCTTTATCGAGTTAAATACTAACTGTTATAACGCCTAATTTTTAACATCACATTCATTTTCTATTTTGTATCATTAATATCCGATGATATATTTTACAATGTAATTTTATACCCCCAAGTATTAAATTCTAAAGTTAAATCTAACACTCTGAATACTAATTAAACAAATTAATTGTTGTGGAATTTTTGATATTTTGGTCAAACTCTAATGGATAATTATAAACTGGTTATGATATCTATTTTATATTTAAAACATGATAAAAAAATATGATTTTGTATTTCTAAAAGATATGCATGAAAAACCTTTAGGCTTCGGTCGCATGCACAAAAAAAAAACATATTTTTTTTATGTTTTTGAAATGAGGAATTTTTTTTGAATTTTTGAATTTATTTTCAAAATTTTGAAGAAAAATCAGGTATTTTTAATATCAGGTCTGTATCTTATAGTGTAAGTTTACAATTCGATATTAGACAAAAACTGTTGGAAAAACACGTGAGTGACACAAATAATTTCAAAAAGGTCCCTGAAATTTTATTAGAAGTTTTTGAATTTTTTAAGGGTCTGTTTAGCTAGATCCCAAAATAAGAACAAATTAAAACTAAAATAAAAGGCTTAGGACATGTTTGCGAAATGCGGTCTTAACCTAAAATTAGAGGCATTAAAAATGTCTTAAGTCCGTGTTTGGCAAACATGCCTTAAGGACCTAAACAATGCCTTATTTTCTTAACAAAACTAGCACAAGCCAAATATGTCCTTAGCTTTTTGGTTAGGTTAGGCCTATGGGACCCAAGGCCCAAGCCCACAGTGATTTGTTGGGTTGATAGAGGACTCAACAAAACCTTCTTCTTCTTCTTTTTATTTTTTTATAAATAGACTAGACCCAGCCCAACCGTATGGGCTTGTAGTGAGGAGGCTTACGGTGGTAGTGAGGGTGGCATAGAAGAAAAGTGAGTGGGTTTTGGTTTCTAGTTAAACAATTGTGAAGGGAAGGGGTATTGTTTTGGTTTTTCCTTTAGTTTGGTGGATGGTTTTATTTTAGAAAAGGGCGGTGCAATGGGGCTTTTGCTTCAGTTTTTCTTCTTTTATTTTTTTTAATGTAGGGGTCTTTTTTGCTTCCCTCTCTTTTCTTTTTTATTGCATGAAATTCACCCCTATTTATAAGAGATGAAAGAAGAACATGGGGTGTTTCTTGGGCATGGTTTGTGGCCATTGATTTTCTTGGGAATGATCCCCACCATCGGCCACAAATAAACAACCTGATACAACGAAACCAGGCTGTCAAAACTAGTCATGTTAGGGGTTTTAGTCATTTATTACAGAGGTTGTAGGGTTACAAATCAGCGAAGAAATGGATTGGGGGTTAGTACAAAGTTAAAGGGTGAGGATTATGTGTTTTTTTGTCTTATTTAGAGGAGAGATGAACCATTAAGTGGCCTTAAAAAATAGCTTCACGGGTAGCTTTTCTAGTATAAAGATAAGGGATGGTGAAACAGTGTTAGACGATATGTTGTCTGTCACTATTTTTTTAACTTTTATTAACCAAAACACATTGTTTTTGCCAAAACAACATCAAAACGCATCATTTAAATGAAACGATGTTGTTTTTTAGTTTTTGACCTAAATTAGGTCATTAACCCCTTTTTAATCTCAACCCCTAATCTTTAATTTATTCAATCAAGTTCCCAATTGAATTTTGATTCTAAGAATCAATTCAATTTCACACTTGCCAAGTTTTTAAATGATCTCCTTAGTTTAACGTCTTTTTCATCTTGGTCCCTGGTCTTGAATTTTTTCAATTTCATCCATAATTGACCTTCAAACTTCTAATTTCTTTAATTTTACCCTTGTTTTCAGTTGAATCGAGTCCTTGAATTCACGTGCTTTTTATAAAAAGGTCTTTGGTTCTGAATTTCTTTAATTTAGCCCCTAATTAACTTCTAAACTTTGATTTTCTTCTTGCAATTTTGTCCCTAGTTTCACCCAAATGAGCTTGGAAAAATTAAATTTAATCCTCTAAAAATTCAATCTTCTTAATTAAGCCTAAATTAGGCTTTAAAACTTAATTTTTCACCAATTAAGTCCCTAATAAAATTAATTTGACCAATTAAAAATCTAATTAAGTCCTTGCACTTAATTAATTCTTTTAATTTGATCCAAATTAATTTTTAAACTCAATTAAACATTTAATTGAGCCCATGATTAAATCAAATTAGCCTATTGAAAGTCTTATTAAGTCCTTAAACTTAATTTTTAAGCAAATTTGTCCAATAATTATTTAGTTTGACCTTGCATTTACATTGTCTTTTAATCTTGGATATAATTAGGTTCACGATTTTTGGTCCTTTATGCATTTGAAAACCTTTTCAGCTTGCTCTTGCCAGGTTGCTAGCCTTTTTTTGAATTTTAAAAGAAAAAGATAATTTTGAGGGAAGCCTAAAATTAGGTTATAACAGTTGCCTCCTGTTTACAATTCTTAAGACAGAAAGTCTCATAAAAGACTACTTTAGATAGTAAGCTCGTACAAAAGAAAAGATGAGAGATTGTGGATTTACTATATCAATAAATGGTCAATCCCTTCAAAAGTATCAGAAGTGAGGGCTTGAAAACACAATTACGAGAAAAGAAATAGGGTTAGAAAGCGTATTATTTGGTATGTAAGGGCTAGAAAGCGCGCTCAAAAAAAGGGCTTGAAAGTGCATTATCTGGTATGTGAGGACTAGAAAACACACTTAGAAAGGAAATAGATAGGGCTAGAAAGCACATTATCTGGTATATGAAGGCTAAAAACCATTTTGATGCTAGTTTAAAAACAAATTTGTTCTGAAAAGAATTCAAGCAATTCCCATGGACAAGGTCTCATTAAAGTTGAATTTCTTCGTGGGTTTTTTTGCTGGTGAGAATGTGAAGTGACCTTTTTTTTTGTCTTATTGATAAGAAGGGTTCATGTTTTGACTTGAGAGTTCCAAAGGAAGGAAAAATATTTAAAGCGTTCATTTTATTTGTATGAGTAATAAAGCATAATCGAAGTTTCTTGAAAAGCTCATTTTGCATGGGAAAGAATTACTTACCGATCCAGATTGCTTGCCTTTGATTAAAAAGGGGTTTATTGGGCACATAACATGGACTTTGGCTTTTGGTTATAAAAGAAAAGGATATTTGTAGGCTCAAAATGTATTTAAGAGATCCTAAGACTAAAGATCACTAAAGCTCGTTCTCAAACTTTCTTTTGGTCAAGGGATTCTTAAACCTTAGGATTGACTTTGCAAAATGGTCTGGTTATGCCCCTGGTGTCTAGCTTGGATTTCTTGTCTTTGTTTTCTTCATTTTGTATGGCATGCTCTACCTTTTTTAATCTTTGAATTTCTTCATGCCCCTAGCTTTGTTTGGGCATCTTTGATATCTTGGAGATTATTTTGTATATTCTTACGGTAAATTGTTTTTAATCCTTGTACTTTCTCTCAGTGTGGGGTGTGATCCTAGTCAGACGAGTTTGCATGAATAAAAATTTTTTTGGCTCAAATGAGGACTGTAAAGGATATATCTGAGTATTGTGAAAAGATTATCAAAGATGACATTTCTTCATTTCAAACACATTCGTTCAAGATTGGTAACCTTTGCTTTCTCTCATAGTTATTAGTTTGGACATGCAAAATCGTTTCTCATTGTGATTATGAATCATTATTCATTCAACCAGACCTCAACTTCAAAGTTATTTTAGGAGGTTTTTGGTATATTTTTTAGGTTTTGAAGCATTTAATCACCTCACCAGAAGATCACTTGAAATCCCAAAACTCACTTGTTAAAAACAAACATGATTTAACTTTTGTATTTGTACTAATAACTTTTATTTCCCCAAAACTTTTATGAAAGCACAAAAAACATATTTTTTTGTTTGAGCCTATGATATCATGCAGAGTTTTCTATTTAGAGAAAAAGAAAATACATCGAAGAATTCTTGGCCAAACTTTGATTTTATTGATTTATTGACAAAGTACATTAGACATAGTACTTCTTTACAACTTCAAAGTTTACATGTTTAGGCAGATCATCTCTATCCACCTAGGTTAAAATTAAAGCTCTTTCGAAGAAGTCTTTCTTCACCACATATGGTCCTTCGTAGTTTGGTGTCTATTTACTCTAATCTTCTCCTGAAGTTGGCAAGATTTTCTTCAATACAAAGTCTCTTTCTTTAAACACTCTTAGCCTGACCTTCTTATTGTAGGCCTTAGTCATTCTGTTTTGGTACAACTGATGGTGACAAATGGTTGTTAGTCTCTTCTCACTGATCATATTCGACTGTTTGAATCTCAACTTTTCTCACTCTAATTCTTCTAGTTCTACATTGATTAGAACCCTTAATGATGGATTCTCAACTTCTAAATACATTGATACTTCCATCCTGTATACTAAAGAGTAAAGGGTTGCACCCATAAAAGTTCTGAATGTGGTACAATATGTGTGAAATGTGTATGGATATATCTTATGTCAATCCTTACAGGTAACCACCATTTTTTGGATGATCTTATGATTTTTGTTGGCTGCCTTGATAGCCCCATTCATTTTTGGTCTGTAAGGAGAAAAATTAAGATGCTTAATCTTTCACTTAGTGCAGAGCTCAATAATTAGCTTCCATATAAAATTCTAAGTGTTATTAGTTATCAGTCTTGCTGGCACACTACAACAACAAATCAGATCTTTCTTAATGAGCCTTTTGTCCACCTTTTATGTCACATGCACGTAAAAGTTGACCTCTACCCATTCAATGAAGTAGTTGATGGATACCAATATGAATCTATGTCTATTACTAGTTTTTGGATTGATTGGTCCTATAACATCCAATCCCTACATATCAAAAGGTCAAAGTGAGGTCATATTGAACAACAATGCTAGAGGTGCGTTTATCTTATCACCATATATCTAACACTTAAGGAATTTTTTGACATGGTCGACACAATCCCTCTTCATGTTCAACCAGAAGTACCCAGACCTCTGTATTTGTCTTGCCATTATATGTCTGTTAACATGAGTGACATAGATTCCCTCATGGATAGTCTATAATGCTTGCTCAACTTCTTTCTCTCTCAAACATCTGAGCAAAGTTCTAATGAATAACCTTTTATACATGATTTATTCATCCAAGTAATAATCCATTGTCATCCTACTCAAAGTCTTTTCATCTGTCTTGGAGGCTCCTAGAGGATGTTCCCTGTGTTGGCTAAGCCTCTTGATGTCATTGTACAATGGTTTTCCATCTAGTGAGAACAATGAGCTTGGAGATTTCTAATTTAATGCTTATTGGTTGGAATTTACTCCTAATATTGATATGTGTCATTAAAGCTAAGGTTGCCAAAACATCAGCAAAATTATTTTTATCTCTGTATATGTGAGTGAATTTTGTCTCTTCGAACTCATTAGCTAATTTCATGAGATAATCTTGATATAGCCTCAACTTCTCATCCTTGGCTTGCTATTCTCCTTTCACTTAACAAATGATTAGCAGAGAATCCCTATAAACATTTAGCTTTTCAATTTTTAGTGTTAAGGCTACTTGTAATACGATGATGTGGCCTTCATATTCAGCCGTGTTTTTGGTGCATTCAAATGACAACCTCACTTAAATAGGGTACTACTTCTTTTCTAGGGAAATTATCACTGCTCCAGCTCCATTCCTTGATACGTTCATAGCTCCATCAAAATACATGATTCATCAGTCATTCATTTCACCATCACCATCACTAAATATGTCCTCATCAAGAAGGTCAAAATTTAGTGGCATATAATCTTCCAAAGCATTATATGCTAATTGGTCAGCAATAACACTTCATTTTACAGCCTTTCTTGTCATATAAACAATTTCATATTTTGTTAACAATGCTTGCCATCTTGCTATCTGGCTTGATATGTAAGGCTTTTCACAAATGTATTTGACTAGATCCAGTTTTGAGAACAACCAAGTTGTGTAATATAATATGTATTGCATAAGCCTTTTTGCACTCCAAACCATGGCACAACATAGCTTTTCTATTGTAGTATATTGGAATTCATAGCCATTGATTTTTTGGTCCATTAATAAATAGCATGTTCTTTCCTCCCGGATTCATCATGTTGGCTTAATTCACATCCCATGGCTATTTCTGTCACCGTCAAATATAGGATTAAGGGCCTTCCTAGCACATGGGGTACTATCAATGGTGGGTTCTATAAATACATCTTGATTTTGTCAAAAGCATCTTGACAATCACTACCCTTATATGCCTGGATTTTTCTTTCTAAGCAACTGGAATATTGGCTCGCAAGTCACCCTGAGTTGGGATATAAACCTAGCTATGTTGTTCAGACACCCGAGAAAACTCCTCACTTCTTTCTTTGTCTTGGGCATTATCATATTTTAGATTACCTTTACTTTTTCGAATTAACTTATATTCTTTGACTGCTTATTACAAAACCCAACAGTTTTTCTGTTTTTACCCCGAAGGAGCACTTTGAGGGATTCAGTTTTAAATGGAATTTACACAACCTTTCAACCTCAATACTTGCAAGTGATCTTCTTCTTTCTTTAATTTGACAAGTATATCGTCCATACAAACCTCAACTTCTCAGTGCATCATATCGTGGAACAAGGTGACAATTGCCCTTTAATACGTGGCACCAAGGCGTGCGTGACAAAAGTAGTTTTCTCTTTGTCTTTCTATGTTGTTCTAATCTGATTATATTCTAAGAATCCATCCATGAATGTGTATGTGGCACTTTTTGTAGCGTTATTTACTAAGACGTCTATGTGGGGGTAAATGAAAGTCATCCTTTGGGCTGCTTTGTTTAAATCTTTTTAATTCATGTACACCCTGATCTTGCCATCATTCTTGGGAACTACAACTACCTTAGCCACTCATTTAAGATAATGGACCACTTTTAGGAATCCTGCATCCAACTGCTTTAGTATTTCTATGAACCATTATGTCGATGTCCAATCCAGGCATGTTCATATAAGTCTAGGAAAATATTGATGCAACCATATTATTGGATAGTTTTATCCACATTTAACTAGTTTTTTGCCTATGTTTTATATATAAAATGCCTTGATATTCTTTGTTTTATATTTTGAAGGCACTTTTGGATGAAAGAAGCAAAAAGGAGTAAATTGGAGATAATTGGCAGATTTGACCTTCAGTCGATGTTTTGTGCAGAGCGTGAGCTCTCGAGGTTGAAATGAAGTGATTCCAGTGGCATTAAAAAGCTAACATCCATACCTTTCTAGACATCTAAGGCAAGAAAATAAAATAAGGAAGAGAATGAAAATCACAGCCTTCAAATTCAAATCTTGCAATCTGCCAGTGTTGACCTTCGGCCATTCCGACTTGAATATATGGAGTTACAAAAGTCCAATTGATGAAAACCTAATTTTGTTGGATTACTGACTCAAAGGTCTATAAACGCTCCAAATTGCAGCAAAAATCGATGTCATATGAAGGATATATATGATTTTTCAAAGATGACAACTGAACTGCTCCAGCAAACAGGTTTCGTGAAGAAACGAGTCCAAATTACATTACGAAGCATCTAAACCGATATCCAAGTTTTTATTTCAGCAATTTAGCTCCTCTAAGTCAAAGCCTGAAGATTTCATGCTAGGATATTTCTCCTTTTTTAGGAAAATAGTTATTGAAGTACTTAAATGTAAACAGTCTACTTAAGGGAGGACTATTTTGTAAAATAGAGACTAGGGTTTTCTAGGATATAAAAAGAATGAGAGAAGAGAAGGGGGCAGCCAGCCAAGAGGAGAATAACGCCCCCTTCCTCTAAGAAACATGAAATTATGCATTCTTCCTTCTTTTTGATTAGTTATTCAACAAACATGCAAGGCTAAACACTTTTTCTTGGTTGCAAGGACACGAAAACCTTCGGATTTCAAGAACTGTGAGATTTATTTTACCTTTTCTTTTCAGTTTATATGATGAATATGTTTGTTCTC
>Ga0325404_1004207_pt1 | contig 15329 bp, 10 predicted proteins | sample PopdelMetagenome_18_FD_205664 | JGI IMG/M metagenome (GOLD analysis project Ga0325404, IMG submission 205664) | Populus deltoides microbial communities from Bellville, Georgia, United States - Xylem-Control-R1 | ecosystem: Host-associated > Plants > Phyllosphere > Stem > Wood/Secondary xylem... | reverse complement strand
AAAAAGTTATTCAATGAAAAATATATTCCAGAAATTTTTGGTTTAGTTTTTAGAAAAATATTTTCCTTTTATTTTAGATAGAAAATACTTTTCAGAAATCATAAGAAAATAAAAAAAAATATCTTGTTATTTATTGATTATATCAATTATGGTCCTTAATATTTTTATTGCTATATATATTGTTTTGAATTTTTTTTAATTTCATCCCTTAAAATCTGATTTAATCTTATTTTTATATCAACTTTGATCCTCATTATTTTGATTGTTATTTGTTTTTTTTATTCTTTTCTTAATTGAATTTTTTTATTTACCAATTTGATCCTCATTTTATTTTATTTGAAATAATTTATAAAATTAATTTTTTTTTTAATTTCATCATCTTTCAACTTTTCTACCAATCAGATTCGGTATCTATTCCTTTAATTGCTATATTTAAAATATTATATGAAATTGATTTTTATTTTATTTTATCATTCTTGAATTTTTTTTATCTATCATATTCGGTTCTTATTCTCTTAATAAACTTAAAAATAATAATTAAAATATTAATAAGTTATTTACCACCTCATGTTATATGACATTAATAAATATAAAAAATAATTTACTTTTCAAGAATTTATTTTAAAAAAACACTTTATAATAAACAAATAGATATGAATAAAATCTCTATAACTAGATGCAGCTGAGGAAACCTTTGTGCTCATAAATTTGATGAACTCAACTACGTCTAAGATTCTTCACATGGTTGCATCACCAATAAAACTATGTAATACCATTCTTGTTGTGTTTTTTTTTTTTTTTTTTGCCCATCAAGGGTAAGTTTTTGGTACTCTCTATTAATAAAAAAAATATTTTCAAAGATTTATTTGGTGATGAATTATTGATGTGAATGGTTGATTTGTTTGGCCTTTTGGTGTTTTCATTGTAAATTTTGTATGACTTTTTGTCGAAATTATACTTGGTAATTGATAAAGATATTAAATTTAATATATATATATATATATATATACACATACACACAATTTAACGAATAGAAAAGGCTATCAAGCGCATGCGATTGACTTAATTTTTTTTTTTTTTATCAATACTAAGTGAAAGGTATTTGATGTGTTTGGTAATGATTTATCTGAACTTTTTTCAATGTTGGTTTATTCATATATGATCATACAATGTTGTCGCAAAGCTAAATCGTGAAAAAAAAAAGTTTTAAAAAAGTGTTTTTATATACTTGTAATATATTATAGGGTATTTTGATTTTAAAAAATATTTTTCATTTAAAAATATATTAAAATATATTTTTTAATTTTTAATATCAGTACATCAAAATAATAATAAAAGACATTAAAAAAATATTAACTTAATAATATTTTTAAATGAGATTTATTTTTTAAAAAAATACCAAGAATTCCAAAATACATTTTTCATTTATAGTTTTTTCCAAGTAAAAAAAAAAAAGCAACAATACAAAGATATTCCTATGGAAGTCGAGTTTGAAGGGAATAAATTAACACATGCAAGATACCATCCCAAAGAAGTCACCAGATATCAGTGATCCTCTTGGGGATAAGAAGATGGCTAAATCACCAATAGCAACAAGGATGTTTTTCTGTGATAGAGTCTTGGGATTAAATTAATGTTAGAGAATAATATAAATTATATTTTATAATTTTATTTAATAATTTAAGTTATTAAGTTGAGATAATTCGTTGACATGGTACTAGAGCTTTAATAACTAAATAGTTAGTTCAAATCTCATCATCTCTATTTATTTGATAAAAAATAAGCACAAAGTAATATGAGTCTGTGCAAGTTTCAAATCTAAAGGGTTTTTATTTAAAAATATATGTCAGAAAATAATATAAATCATATCTTGAAATCTTACCTAACAATTTAAACTAATTGATTAAGATTTTTTTAACAGTTCATACCAAGGTTGTTAAACTCGCGAGTTAACTCGTAAAATCGTCTATATCGTGTAAAATCAGGTTAGAAACTCGAAAACCTACAAACTCGGTTAAACTCGGTCAACTCGGACTGAGTCTACGAGTTTGACAAACTCTTCAAATCTCTGTGTATTTGTTAGTTGCTAAAATACGCCCGTTGATCTTTGTGTTCATTTCAAACTCTTCTCCATCCTCAGCCATGCACTCTGCTATATAGATCCTTGTTGCAGATTGATGATCTAGTGGTAGTAGTGGTAGGAATCCACCCCAGATGGTGATCCCCACTTCTTTGAACGGTGGATGCTAAGCCCATCGCCATCAAGATCAAGATTGTAGCTGAAATCAAGAAACAAGAACTCTACTTTGTCATTTCTTGAAAAGGAATATACGCAAACAAACTCTCTTTCTCGCTAGGTTTTCTTGAATTAATGGTTTCTCTGGGCTTCTTCTCTCTCTCTACAGGGATGGTAGTGGTACTATGTTGTGTGTGTAAATGAGCACATAAGGTTTCTCAACAGCCAAGGCTTACCGAGTTGAAGACTTGGGCAACTATTCATGATTGACTTTGATGTTGCGTTCTATTTACCAAATTGTCATTTCTTCTCTTTTAAATCTAAGTTCTGCCACCAACTACAAAGATCAAAGTCACCACCAGTGTTCACAACTTTTTATCTATACTGACTGGTGGTGACCCGGGGGAGGGGGTGGGTTTTTAATTACTTTTTAAGTTTTAATTTATTTTTTAATTGTTTTAATGTTCTAAATTTCTAATATTAAAAATAAATTTTAAAAAATAAAATATATATTATTTTAATACATTTTAAAATTAAAAACACTTTAAAAAATAAGATTTATCATACTATTAAACAACCAGTAAACCCCACACTAGGTTATTATTTACTACTTAACTAAAATTGTTAATATATAATTAGTTAAAATATTTTATTTATGATTTTACAATTCGAGTTTACAATCCAAGTTTATATTATATATTCCGTGTCGTGTTAAAAAAGTGTTTTTGACAACCTTGGTTCATACCACCAGTAAAGGAAAAGGTGGATAAGCTAAGGCAAAGCTTGGTGTCGAAGATATTCCTTGATGACAAGATATTCAATGATCTTTGTCAGCCATACAGTAAGACATTGATCGTTAAGCTATTGGGGAAGAGCATAGGCTACACCATATGAATACGAGGTTAAAAGGAATATGGAGCTTAACAAGAGGTTTTGAATTGAGAGGGGTCGATTTGCAAGAATTTGTATGCAAAAATTACTTGAATCAACCTTTGGTATTAGGGAAGGTCTGGATATGGGGTCACTGGTACAAGGTTGAATATGAAGGGTTACACATTTATGGGAATTGTGGATGTTACGGACATCATGGGAGATCCTGTACTTTGGGTTCCCTTAGAGGCTCCTCGGATAAAAACCCTATCATGAACATGGAGGCGAGTAGAGAGAATCCCAATGATCTTGCAATTATCCCACATCCTGAGAAATCAGCATCTCAGGAAATGACAGAGAGTATTACAGTGGAATTCAAAATCAAAATAAATTCGCAGAACTCACGGAGCGATAAGGAGAGCATGTATAAGGGTAAAGAGTCAGCGCAAAATCAAAATAAATTTGCAGCTCTTAGTGAACCTGCTGCCAAAGCTACACGGACAGAGAATCAAGTTGGGCCTAATATTTTGGGTGAGTTTAAGAGTCCATATATATAAGGGAAAGAAGGTTTTTTTTTTTTAAGGACAACCTAGTAGAACCAAATTTAATGAAGACCCTTTTGATCGAAATCGTAAAGATATTCCTAAGCAGAATAAGAGGTCATGTCGGGATGATACAAGTTCTATACAGTATATGGCTAATAAAGATATCAAGGGAAGAAGAATTTGCAAGGGAGTTACTGGAGGTAAAGAGAAGGGACACTTGGGGAAGCCTTTACAACCCAAAGGAAATTCCAGTGCGACTATATATTGGGATAGAGCTTTCTGCAGGTTCTAATGATGAAGCTACATCCTCACCAGGGACCATTAAAGGTGCTCAAGGCGTGTTTAAGGAACAACTTAGAAGGGTACTTTCAGCAGTGGTAGAAACACATGTATTGCAACCTGATAACTCGATAGAGTACCGTGGCAACAAGCCAGTGCAACTTCATATTTTCATTCTTAATGGACAACATGTTGAGCAATCAGGGGGCTCAAGTAAGAAGACAACAATGACTAAAAGCGTGAATCTTGTGGGGGGACAAAACTGAGATATATATAGAGGCTATCCGAGGTGATCAGGGTTAGTCTCTTTATATATTTTATTCTAATGATGAACATCTTCAGTGATTTTTCAGTCTTATCGTGGAATATGTGGGGTGCTTCTAGCTTGAGAAGTAAGTGTCATTGCAGGGAATTAATTAGCGGATATCATCCTAATCTGTTTGTTCTCCTTGAGACTAGTACTCAGTTTATCACAGTAGCTTGAAGAAAGGTTGGTCATAGCCCGGCTGCCATTGTGGAAGCTAGTGGTCATGCAGGAGGAATGGATTTTATCTTTAGGTGGTAGCGTTAACATCAATGTTATAAACATAATGCCTCAATGTATTACTCTGGCCATTGTTAAGGATCAACAAATTTAGAACTTATCAGCAGTTTATGCTTCTCTGATTTCGAGTTTACATGTGCGTCTTTGGGATCTTTTGAACAGGATTAAATCACGTATAGGTAGATCTTGGGTAGTTATTAGAGATTTCAATGAAGGCATCCACCTCTCGGAGACATTGGAAGGACACTTTCTAATGGCAAGAGCCATGAAATCCAAAGAAGTAATGGAAACCTACAGCCTGATGGACCTAGGTTCTAAGGGTCAGAAATATACCTGGCATATCCATATTTATGTTGTAATGCATATTGCTGAACGACTGGATAGAGTCATAGTAAATTGTGATTGGCGTATGCAATTTCCAGAAGTCTTCGTTGAAACTTTGTGTGGGAGACAATTACTAAGAGATGCTTTAGTACCAGAAGTCTAGGGAAAAATAGGTGAAACTGGTATTGGTGTAGTTTGTAAATGAATAAATAAATAAAAAGATGTATATGGAAAAAGATTAATTTTTATAAGCATAGGTTTTTATTATGTAGTAAATTAAGTCATGGTGAAAGGACTTTTCTAGTAGACTTTCTAATGCTATTATATGGATATTTATAATATCAAAAGATGACACTTGAAACTTAATATATCAGTAAGATTAATTCATCCTTAAATTAATTTTTATAATTAATTTTAACATTTGTAATTGTTGAGATAAAATTGAATAACAACAATTAGTTTAATTTAAAGTATATTGTTTGATCAACAGTTATATTGTTTGATTAACAAACATACTCATCAAACAATCATATTGTTTTATCAACAGTCATATTGATTGATCAACAATTATTTGTTTCATCGTTATGTTTCAAGTCTATAAAAACATGTTACTACACAGAAAATTACACACAATAAAAACATATATTCTTTTTTTGGTCTTATCTTCTCATTCTTTTAGAGGTTTATAGGGCTTAGTTATATCCTGGAGGTGTTGTCTCTATGTGGGACAAATAAATACCTTAAAAATAATGTTTTTATATCTCTAAGCCAACTTCATATTTGTTTCCATCCTAAATATTTTCTAACAGCTGAGTGATAAGAACACGAAGTTTTTCCATACGTATAGGAAGCAAAACCAGATAAATGGTTTGTTTTTTGCAAACGAGGATTGGTGCATGAAAGATAGTAATTTGCAGGAGGAAGCTTTGTCCTTTTATAAAAATCTCTTCTTTTCAAATGTAGCGAACATGCATTTAGATCTGATTCTTAATAACGTTATTGTCCTATCTAGTGAAGGAGTGACAACTCTCACAAAGGAAGTTACCAATGAGGAAGTTTATATAGCCCTCATGAGTATGGATTCATACAAATCTCCTAGTATGGATGGATTCCAACTTCTTTTTTAAGACATGTTGGGGAATTCTTGGAGATGATGTCTAGAATTTGGTTAAAGATGTTTTCCAAACTGGTAGTTTCGATATTAAACTAGTAGAGACCTTGATTGTGTTAATTTTGAAAGAGGAATGTCCAACAAACATGAAATAGTTTTGACCCATTAGTCCATGTACAATGTTATACAAAATTAATTACCAAAGTGCTAGTCAACCGTCTAAGACCTTTTCTGAGCAGTCTCATTAGCCCTTTTCAAAACAGCTTCGTTCTTAGTAGAGAAACTATAGATAGTGCTTTGATTGCTCAGGAAGTTTTGCACTTTATACACTGCTCCAAAAGCAAACAGAGGGTCATTACAGTGAAGATTGATCTAAAGAAAGCATGTGATAGAGTTAAATAGAGCTTTTTGCGCTCAAATTTGGTAGACTTTATCTTTCCTCAGAGTACAATCAACCTTATCATGTTCTGCATCGGCTTTACTACCCTTTCTTTTCTTTGGAATGGGTCGAAGCTTCCTAAATTTACACCTATGAGGGGCTACGACAAGGCGATCCCATATCGCCTAACTTGTGTTGTGTTGTGTATCGAAAAACTATCATGTCTGATTGCTCAGAAAGTTAAGGATAGGATATGAAAACTAGTTCATATATTGTCCAGAGGAGGTCTAAGCATCTCACACTTATTTTTTGTTGATGATATTCTCCTTTACAAGAAAGCTAAGTCTTCTCATATGCGACTAATCGATAATGTCCTATCTGATTTTTATGACACCTCTGGTTTAAAAGTTAATATTGAGAAATCAAGGTTCATGATGTCCAAGATGGTAAGTCAAATGAAGGGGGTAAAGTTTGCTTATTTATCATATCTTAGAGGTTCTAATGATCTTGGCAAGTATATGTGGTTTCCTTTTTTCAAGGTAGAGTGAGAAAAGGTTACTTTAACTTTATCCTTGAAAAGATCAATGGGAGATTAGCAAATTGGAAGGGGAAACTTTTACATAAAGCAAGGAGAAGTACTTTTGCTAAGTCAGTGATTAATGCGATCCTTATTTATTAGGTGTAAAATTATCGGCTACCTCAATTGACTTGCAATAGCATTGATAAGGTGGTTGGAAATTTTATCCAGAGGAGTAAAGACACAGGGTGAGGTATTCATTTAGTGAAATGGGAGAAGATTGTAAGAAGACACAGAAAGATGGAAATGAGATGAAGCTTGGTTGTCCTCACTTAGCCATAGATCATTGTATTATATTTATAGATATACATTGTAACTGTAAGTTAGTAAAGTATGGAACAAACTTATTCTAAAAAGAGGGCACAATATTAGGAGACAATCAAATTGTTAACAAAATGGATATTGAAATTTGTTACTGCTGCATATCCTCCATGATTTTCTCTTAAATTATCTGATGATCTAACACCCCCTTCAAATTGATAGGGGTGTGAATGAACCATTAATTTGTGCTTTAGAACTTGAAATCATTAAGCAGACTGTCCTTTGGTAAAAATATCAGCTACTTAATCAAGTTTCAAGATATGTTGGATTTTGACATCACAGCTGCAGACTTTCTCTCTAATAAAATGGTAATCAATCTCCACATGTTTTTTTCGAGCAAGGAACACTGAATTTGATACTAAAGTAATTACACCAATATTGTCACACCAAAAAGTCAGTGTAGACGCAATACAAATACCTAACTCTTTGAATAGCATGCGTATCCAGTATAATTCAGCGGTAGCTAGAGCCATTAAATGGTATTCTGCCTCTATACTGGAGTGGGACACTACATGTTGTTTCTTAGAACTCCAAGACACTAAGTTATTACCCAAGAACACTCCATAACCGCTAGTAGACCTTCTATCATCAGGATTGTCTACCTAATCTGAGTCACAATAAATATGAATCTCAAGGAGAGAAGGAGTGTAGTACAAACCATCTTTGATCGTGCATTTCAAATAACGTAGAACCCTTTTTATAGCCTGCCAATGTGATGACCTCGGTTGATACATATACTAACACAATTGGTTTACAACATATGTTATATCTGGTCTTATGATTGTGTAGTACTGTAGGGCCCCAATAATATGTGTATAATTTATGAGATCAGAAAGCAAATCACCATTAAAGCTAGACAACTTGGTACTTGAAACAATAAGAGAGGCAAAGGGTTTGGCTCCAGCCATTTTGGTGCAATCTAATATATCACAGATATTCTTGGTCTGACATAAATAAAGACTCTATGAACTCCTATCAGCTTGCACACCTACGAAATTGGATAATAAACCAACATCTTTGATACGAAAAATGCTCTTCAAGCTTTGAATTAGACCATCAATTTTGAGAAAGTCTGAACTTGTGACCAAAATGTCATCTACATGGATTAAGACAAAAGGTTTTCTGTTGTCAGTATGTAATGTGAACAAAGAGTAGTCATTTGTTCATTCTTCGAACCTAAATTCAACCAATTGCTGAGATAAATGTTAAAACCATGCTCTTAGAGCTTGTTTGAGGCCATACAAAGACTTGTGTAGTCTGTAGATAAAATCAGGTTTTGTATCATCAATAAAGCCTTGTGGCTATTCCATAAATATTTCATCATCAAAAAATCCATATAAGAAGGCATTGGACACATCCAACTGTTAAATAGGCCAATGAAAGTGAATTGTTATGGTCAAAACCAATATGATGGTTATCAGTTTAATCACAAGAAAGAAAGTTTCATGGAAATTAATTCCACTACTTTGATCATACCTTTTGGCTATAAGTCTAGCTTTGAAACACTCAACACTACCATCAAGTTTCCTTTTCACCTTATATACATACTCATTGCGTACATTATGTTTACCAGGTAGACGTTGATATAAAAACCAAGTGTCATTCTCCATCAATGCATCAAATTCTCTGCCCATTGAAGCATGTCATTGTGAATCCAAAACAGAGCACGGATTATCAGAGACTTAATTGCTGTAGAATTCTGATTTGAAGGTGAGTTAAACACTGTCAATTTCTTAGCTGAGAAATTATGTTCATCAAACACCACATGTCGTGAGACGTATACATGGTTGGTGGCTAAGTCAAGACACATACCCTTTTTAATAGTTAGAATATCCAAGAAAAAGACACTTCTTACTTTTGAATGCTAATTTGTGGTCATTATAGGTTCTTAGGAAAGGGTAACATGCACAACCAAAAAAACATAATCCGTATATTATGGTTCAGTTTTATGAAGTAAAAAATAAGATATTTGATTCTTTAAGACCTTTATAGATAGTCTATTTATCAAGAACACAACAATAAGAAAGGAACCAACCCAATATTAGGGTGGTAAATCAGATTTGGCAAGTAACGTGAGTCTCATTTCCTGAATGTGTTTGTTTTTGTTCTGCGATTCTATTTTGTTGAGATGTTTAAGGACACGTTAAACAATAATAAATTCCTTGGGCTAACAAAAACGTTTTAAAGAGTGTTTGTCTACGTTGTTGCGTCTATGTTTTGCTTAAAACGCAGATGCAACAACGTTTGGTAACAAAAAAAACGTAAAATACTATTCATGGGTCCCACCCAATTTCACGTTTGAAATGCTAAAAAATGAAAGCAGGTTCTACATGCTTCTTGTTGTTGCACCATGCAGCATCCCTCCACATTGTTCACTTTAGTGAACAACGTGCGTGCACTGTTCACTAAAGTGAACAGTGTTTGTTTTTTAAATTTTTTTTTCCTGAAAAATCAGCATCCCTCCACACTGTTCACTAATTTGAACAGTTTTTTTTAAAAAAATCTTTTTCTTTCAAAAAATCAGTTAACATTTTTCTTTTTCAAAAATTAATAATTTTTTTAAAAAAAAATATTTTAAGGTGAATTAAATTTATTCGTAATGTAATCTCAATTTTATTCCTGATAATATTTTACCTAATTTTATTGCACGCTCAAAAAATCATGGAAACTGTAGTTTTTGTCAGATGAATTTTATATGTAATAGAATTGTAGATAGTTTAATGGAATAAAAAAAATTTATATATATAAAGTATGATTTATTTCACGATGTAATAACAATAGTTAAATCTACAATATTTTAATTAAAAACCATAAATATTAATATATATTTTTTAAAAATTATTTTATAACCTCAATTTCAAAAGCATTCTTAAACAAACACATTAAACTACTTTTTGTTCAACCTCAATTTCAACCACAGTTTTAACCAAACACCTATTTTTTCAAAACCAACCTCAACTAAAAGTACTTTTTATAAAACAACTTTTTTCAAACCACAACCACAATAGCTACCGCAATACCAAACACACTCTTAAACTGATAGAGGTAAACTCATCATCATTGTCTATTTGTAATTATTTAATAGAGGTAGAAAATAGTTTTTTCTGCAATTGTTTTAAATTTAACAAAGGTTGCAAACATGTCAGATTTTTTTTGCAAATGATATAACCATGAATAACAGAAATAATCATCAACAAATAAAATATAGTACTTGCATCCACCAATTGATTTAACAGGGAAACCCATATATCATAATGGATTAAAGCTAAAGAAACTAAGGATTGACGACTAGGTTCTGAGAAAGGGAGTTGTTTAGCTTCGCCAAGTCGACAAACTGAACAAAAATCTAAATTATTAGAATGGCTTGTGATATAGAGTTTATTTAAACGACACAAGATATCTAAGACAACATTAGAGGGATGGTAGAGTCTGAAATGCCAAGTTATAGTGGTAGCATGAACCCCTATGTTTGTAGACAGATATGCGAGACTTTTCTAAGACGACTTGCACCCAACTAGTAGATATAGGCCATTTTCAACACACTTTGTAGTATAAGTTTTTCTATCAAGTTCTCTTTTATGATAAAATCACTAGCAATTCGTATAAACTAACAATTATTATCTAAACAAAACTGATTAACAGAAATAAGATTGGTAGCTGCTTGTGGACAATAAATAATTTTATTGAGATGGAAACTAGAGTGACCTAATCAAAAGGATGAAGAGTAAATGTTTTTGGATTTGCAAACCTAAACCATCGCTGACAGTAACAAAATTGAACTCACGAAAAGGCTGCTGAGTGGTGAGTTTAGATGCAATAAAGGTGATATAGACATTGGCCCCATTATCCATGTACCACACTTGATTATCATATTTGACATTAATGTTAGTGGCCATAGTTGCTAGATCCCGAGGAGGATACATGCTTTGATAGGAATAGTCAAAATGATGAAAACAATCAATAGCAATGTGTCCAGTTTTATCACAGACATAATAGATGAGACTAGTTTTCTGAACTTGTGAAGTAGTAGATATGGTATATTGTGGAACATGAGAGTTAGATGGTTTTGGCTTCTTTATAAAGGCTGGTAGTTTTGATTTACATGTAGTAAAAATAAAGTGGTCATTATTTGAAGTAGGAGCTGATTGATTTTTAAAACGTTTTCAAAGCCTAGAAGCTCAGTTTGAAAATCTTCAAATGTGAACTCAGTGTCTCGGGATGCAAAGTTAAAAGAGGTAACAAATTGTGTAGGAACTTTGTAGGTTAATTAGAATAAAATTGATGAGGTTTTGATCATCCACATGTTTGCCACCTACTACCAATTAATCAATAAGACTTTTGGTAGTATCAAGATGCATATCATGGTTGCAGAGTAGATTAAGAAACTATATCTTCCACACCAGATAATTGTTAGAGCCATCAAGTTTGATGGAAATATTGGTGGATATGGGGATGGCAAGTGTTGTAGTAGTAGAAGTGGCATAGGTGGTGTTGACTATTGAAAAGTATGTGAAAGTTTGGGGATCGGTTAAGAAAGCGTGAGCTTTTAGGTTTTTAGGCTGATACCATGTAAGAACTATAAAACATAGACATATGAATATGAGATAAAGCTTGGTTGTTCTTACTTAGCCATATATCATTGTATTATATTTATTGTTGGTTATTAGGTTAAGCCTGGTCTGCCTATTAAGCGATGGGCCTGGTCCAAGCATTTAGATGAGTTAATAAATGAAGTAATTGTTTCCTCTACTTATATATATAGGGATATAACCCATATGAAAAGACAAGTTTTCATTGTTGAAATAAAACAGTCCTCTCTTTCTCTTCTTCCATCTTGGGCTCTCTGCATTAACTTGACAAGATTTACAAAAACATTCATACTATGAAATATCACTTTGGTTCTAGTAATTAAAATGGCACTTAAGTAATTGATCCAGTGATAAGAAATCGAATTCTCACGTCATAAGTACGTTTCCTTTCAAATCTACATTGGTATCAGAGCCATGGTTTTAATATTTTTTTTTTTCGAGCAAAACATATGTTATAGCATAAACGTTTGTTTTACATTCTATGTTAAAAAAAAAATATGCATTGGAACATAAATAATTAAAATTGGGTTATAGATCCACCTATAAAATGGAGAGCTTTAACCAGATGTGTAGTAACAGGAAAGCCAAAAGGCTGATCCCATCCTTGTCAAGGGAAATGCCAACCATCTCTCCTTTCTATTAACAATTAAATTTGCATAAAGCAAATTTTCCAACATAAAAAAATGCCAGAACACATCTGGATTTGGCAGATATGTAATTGTCATTTGGCAGTTAAAGGAAAAAAACATGATAATATATCTAGATTTGGTAGATGTGTAACTACTATTTTGCACTTAAGAAGGAAACAAAATGTTACATGTGTTAATTAAATATTGATTATTATATTTATATGCTTTTGGAATATTTTGTTGTACTGGATAGGCAACAACAAATTGATTATTTATTGGGTTATACCATTAATCATGTTCACAGAATTAAGAGCACATTGATTATATGTATCATTTGATGAGTAGACTGGCTATGAGTGGTGTTTATAAATTCTACATGGAATATCAAATGTTAATCGTTCTCAATTCTCTATTTGAGGAATGCATGTCGGTTCGACTATAGTTGGAATATAGGTTGGAATCCTTAGATTTCAACAATCTCGCTGATGAAATGTTACTTGAGAGGAAACATTAGTATACCAAAAAACATATATGACATATTGGAAGAATCACAAGTCATTTGGATGCTACAGCTAAATTCATTCCATAGTTTGAGTAGAATGAACTTGGAGGAGATGACTTTGAAAAAGTAGATGATGTAATTGGAGAAACTACTTATGTACCTGCAATATAAAATAATTTTAAAATTTATTATTCTTAATTTTGTATTTTTTTATTTCGGTATTTTTTTGTTAAGATAATTGGTTGTTTATTTTTTAATTGCATATTTTATGTAATTTAAGTTTTAATTACATTATATGCATGTATATGAAAATATTTGCAATTTGATCAGTGGGAGTTGTTAGTTGAAACTAATAACTATAATTTTGTACTCATTTAAATTTTCAATAATAATTAGACGATACAAATGAATAGAAGTTCGATGGAATCTTGTGTTTGTTCATACTTTACTACAATTGGGTTTTAATATTGTATTTATTGGTTGTTGCGTAAAAAATATCTGGATAATATTTTTTATGGTTCTAGTTTTGTATTAAATGGTTTTATGGTGTTAAACATTGTAATATATATATATATATATATATATATATATATATATATTAATGATGATGCTTCTATTTATGTTGTTCAAAATTCCAACACTACTAATACTAGTGATATCATAACTCGGCATGCTAGATTATGACACATTTGGCAAGACCAATTATATAGATCGATAAGAACTAGTCTTTTAGGATTACTTACTTGAACACAGCAAGAAGAGTTACTCTAGCAAAATCTATCCTAACAGCTATGCCTATTTACCCTATGTAGAACATGTGGTTGCCTAATGCTACATGCATGCAAATTGATAAAATTGCTAGGCAATTTACTTGGGGTGACCAAGAGACGGGAAGGAGTTGAAATTTGATTAATTAGAATATGATGACTCATCCTCGAATCAATGGGGGTGTGGGTGTGAGGGAAACAAGGTTTAGAAATATATCTCTACTAGGAAAATTGATATGGCATCTCCTGAATAGCCCCGATAAATTATGGGTGCAAATGCTACCAAAGAAATATATGAAGAATAAGTTGTTGGTTCAGATTCATAATTATTCAAATTCCAGTTTTTACAGCTAGAAATCCATCATTCGGGCTCTTAAACATTTGAGGGAGGGATTCATGATAAGGCTTGGTATTGGAGATGTGTCGATCTGGTATGATAAATGGCTAGAGTTTGGGAGCTTAGCGTTGATTCTTCCTGTAGTGAATATTAGTGACATAGACATATTGGTGAAGGATCTTTGGGTTGATGGGAAATGGAACTTGGAGTCACTATCTAAGGTAATTCCTAGTGATAATCATTTTGGAATCTTAGCTATCCCAATTCCTAGAGAGCAAGATCTAAAGGACTGTATGGTTTGGAAAAATTCAATTGCTTATACTCCTCATCTTGGGTATACTTGGCTTCTAAATAGATGTAGACATATGGAGGAGGATACGGGGAAATGGTGTTGGTTAGTGAAGCTTAAGGCTATAGAAAAGGTCAAGCATTTAATTTGGCTCGTCTTCCATGGCTGTTTACCAACAAATACACTTCGATTTAGGAAGAGGTTAACGGACAATCAGGTATGTACCCGCTGCCCACTTGTTGTTGAGGATACTTGGCATTGTTTTAGTTACTACAGAAAAGCTTAGGAGGTTTGACAGGAACTTGGTTTCATCAGAGCAACTAATTTTCTTAGTGGGAAAATTGTTGATTGGATTATTCAGCTAGTGGATTCAGACCAGGGTCATCTGTTTCTTTCGGCTTTATGGTGGATTTGGAGGCAGAGAAATTGTTTTGCTTTCAAAAACCATTATGAAGGTGATGTTTGGCCGAGGAGGAATATTTGGAGAATGGTTGCTGATTCTCGTATAGTTTGGGGGAAAGATATGTATGTAACCAAAGAAACAATTCAGATCTTATGGCAGCGACCTCCTTGGGATTTCGTAAAGATTAATGTGGATGGTAGCTCTCTCAGTAACCCTGGTAGGATTGGAGCTGGTGGTTTAATTAGGTTCAGTACGGGGAATTTTCCTGTTGGATTTACTGCCTTTACAGTGTTGCTTGTAACCTTCTTCTAGAGTTATTAGCTATTGCTAAAGAACTGAAGCTAGCTTGGGATCGAGTATATCGTATGATAATCTGTCACTCAGATTTGAAGGATGTTATTAGATAGAATTACTGAGTAGAGACTTAGAAAAGTAGAATTGAACATACATTTAGACAAACTAATTTCTGCGTTGATTTTATGGCAAAGCTTCCTGCAATTATGGTTTGATGATCTGGGATGAGCCTCCTCAAGGCTTGCAACAGCTTCTTCTAGCAGATATCATGGGAATTAGCTTCCCTATAGCTGTTTAGTCTTTTTTTCTTTGTTTCCATTGTAAAAAAAAAAA